>VFSW01000151.1_pt1 | contig 90023 bp, 71 predicted proteins | sample 5358111 | NCBI WGS metagenome assembly VFSW01 (sample SAMN11554181, study PRJNA540505) | mine drainage metagenome | isolation source: sediment from site ElyBrook_90M | place: USA: Ely Copper Mine, Vershire, VT | collected 2017
TGTGTTCTGGTCAGCACACAGCGCCGAGCCCACCGTGTCTGGGGGTGGGTCTGGGGTATGATGGGCTTGGCGACGGGTGCCATGGTGGGTGCGGAGCTCGCCAGTCCCTATTATCCGCGTTACTATTATCCTTATGCGCCACCCGTAGTCTACGCAGCACCGCCAGTGGTGGTGGCCCAACAAGCCCCTGCAGTCTATTCTCCTCAAGGAACGGCTAGGGTTTCGCCGGAAGCTCCCCCAGCACAAGCCGCACCCAACAACAGTTGGTTTTACTGTGGATCATCCAAGAAGTATTACCCCTATGTGCGTACCTGCGCACAACCTTGGCAGGCAGTTCCAGCAACTCCTCCCGGTGGCCCTAACTGATTGGTGGTAGATCATGATGCAGGGGGAGGAGAGTCAATACGGGCTCTCCCCTCGCCGCAAGTTAGTCTACTTTCATGGGCAGAATCACCATGGTCATGCCCTGCAGATGGAGAATGCGTTGCATTTGCAAGGCGGTTTGATTGTGCAGGATGCGGGTTAACCAGTTGTCGTGCACGAAGATCAACTTGCTGGCAAAGAAAATGCAGTTGGGAAACGCGTCGTGTACTTGTTCTGCCAACTTGGTGAGTTCGGCCACTCGGTCAGTGCCAAAGGCCTCGTAGGCTTTGGCAGCAATGCCATTTTGATGGCAGAAATTGACGTAGTAATCACACGCCGAGTGGACAGATTCCTTCAGCCCTTCCATCGACCCTTCGCCACCGAAACTCTGGGTGTCCACCGCGCCTACGCTGAGAAAGATGAAATTCCGATAAATGTTTGGGAACAGCCGCTGAACCCACAGAATAGTGTGCATTCCAGATCCCTTGGATCGGCTGATGAGAAACACAGCCGTCGGGGATTCGGGGTCCAATGCAGGAGGATTGGCCACAGAAGTGACGGGAATGTTCGCCAGGAGTTGATCGGCTCGGGCCATCTGCGCCCCCGTTTCCCGATAATGTTGGCGAATCAGCAGGCATAGGGCAATCACTCCACTGGTGATCATGACCGTCATCCAACCGCCTTCAAAAAACTTCTCCACCAGAGTCACGATCAGAATGCTTCCCGCAACCACCAGTCCGGTAAAGGACAGCGCCAGACGCATGCCCCACTGGGGATGTTCCCGATGCTTCCACCAGTAGAGAGTCAGACCCAGTAAGGAAAGACTGAAAGTCAGAAACACATTGATGCTGTAGAGCACCGCCAGTAGATCCACTACGCCGCCGCTCCACAGCAGGATCAAAATGGCGGCAAATCCCATCATGAGAATGCCGTATTTGGTCACTAGGCGGGTGGAAAGGGAACTGAACTGGGTCGGTGCCCAGCCATCGTTGGCCATGTTGGCCAGGACCGCCGGACCGCCCAGCAAGCCCGTATTGGCTGCGACGTACAGTAGGGCTCCTTCCAGCACCAATAAGAGGGTGAGTAGGGCATAGGACAGAGTGGGACTGAGCCCGAGGGAAGCAATCACGGAACGAAAAGCCACGGCATTGAGCGTCTCTCCATTGGCCGAGGGAACCGCTTGCCACAGCAGATACAGCAGGATGATCCCGCCTGCTGTGAAGGCGAGGGAAAGTGCCATGTAGAACATGGTCAGTTTCCCGGTATGCACGCGGGGTTCCTTGAGGACATTGATATTGTTGGAAACTGCTTCGATCCCAGTGTAGGTACCTCCACCCAGGGAATAGGCGCGAAGAAACAGGGAAGCGACGAAAACCCAGCCCATTTGCCCTGCGAGATTTTTGGTTTCCGTCAGGGTTTGGCTGACAATAGTGGGGATTTCACTGCCACGGGCAGCAACGCCATAGACAATGATCAGAATATGGGTGAGGACGAAGCCCATGAAAATCGGTGTCAGGATCTTGATGCTTTCCTTCATGCCGCGCAGGTTGAGCCCAATCAGCAGTAGGGTCAATATCAGTTCGGTGGTCAGTTTATGGGTTTGCCAGGCATTGGGCAGGGAACTGAACACGGCATCCACGCCACTGGCCACGGAGATGGCAATGGTCAGAACGTAGTCCACGATCAAGGCGGCCCCGCTGATCAAGCCCGCGTAGGTACCGATAAGTTGGGTGGCCACCTTGTAGCCGCCTCCGCCCGTGGGGAAGAGTTCAATAACCTGGTTATAGGCGGTGGAAATGAGAAAGACGGTAAAGGCTGTGGCCAAGGCCAGGTATAGACTGAGGTGGGTATGGGTTCCCAAGGCTTTGAAGGCTTCTTCTGGACCATAGGCCGATGAAGACAGACCATCGGCACCCAAACCCACCCAGGCAAAAAAAGCCATCAGGGCGATGTGCTGGCGCGTTTCCTGTGAAAACGGGTCACGCGCCGGACCGAAGAGCAGTTCTTTGATTTGGAGAAAAATCCCGCTCTTCTGGGCCATAATCTTATACCGTGGTGGGGAGGGGTTTGTCGGGATTCAGGCCATATTTTTTCTGGGCGGCCACCAGTTGACTGACGTTCACTGTACCATCATCAACCAATGCCTGTAATGCCGCCTGAACAATGTAATAGCGGTCGACTTCAAAGAAATGACGCAATTTGGCTCGGGTATCAGAGCGGCCAAAGCCATCGGTGCCGAGGGTGACATAGGGGCGCGGGACAAAAGCGCGAATCTGTTCAGTGAAGGTTTTGATATAGTCGCTGGCGGCGATCACTGGACCTTTGGTCGGAGCCAGACACTGGGTAACATAGGCTTGGCGTGGAGTTTCTTGCGGGTGATGGCGATTCCAGCGCAGTGTGGCTTGCCCTTCCCGAGCCAGTTCATTGAAACTTGGGGCGCTCCAGACATTGCTGGAAACTCCCCAGTCCGCTGCGAGTAATTGGGCAGCAGCTTCCACTTCACGCAGAATGGTTCCTGAGCCCACTAACTGAACACACGGTCCCTTGTCTTTGGCGCCGGAGGTGAGTTGGTACATGCCCTTGAGAATGCCATCGCGCGCGCCCTCTGGAAGAGCGGGGTGGGCATAGTTCTCGTTCATGGTGGTGATGTAATAAAACACACATTCCTGCTTTTCATACATGCGCCGCATACCATCCTCGATGATCACCGCCAGTTCGTAGGCATAGGTGGGATCGTAGGAAATGCAATTGGGAATGAAGGAGGCATGAACCTGGCTGTGGCCATCCTGATGCTGTAATCCTTCTCCGTTCAATGTGGTGCGCCCAGCGGTACCGCCGATGAGAAAGCCGCGACAGCGCAAATCTCCCGCCGCCCAAGCCAGATCGCCGATGCGCTGAAAGCCAAACATGGAATAAAAGATGTAGAAAGGGATGGTACTGACACCATGGGCGGAATAAGAAGTGGCCGCAGCAATCCACGAAGAAAAAGCCCCCGCTTCATTGATGCCTTCCTGCAGGATTTGTCCGTTGACATCCTCGCGGTAGTACATCAATTGATCGTGATCCTGAGGTTGATACAACTGCCCCACGGAGGAATAGATGCCCAAGCTGCGGAACATGCCTTCCATACCGAAGGTGCGTGATTCGTCGGGAACGATGGGGACTATCCGTGGGCCGAGGGATTTGTCACGGGTGAGAAGGGTGAGAATGCGGACAAAGGCCATGGTGGTAGACAGGGTTCGATCCCCGCTGGCTTCCAGCAAGGGAGCGAAAAACTCCAGAGATGGCGTGACCAAGGGAGCGATGGTGCTGTGACGTACGGGCAGGTAACCTCCCAAAGCTTCACGACGTGCTTTGAGGTACTGTATTTCAGGGCTATCGTCGGCCGGTCTGTAAAAAGGGGCTTCCGCTATGACCGCATCATCGATGGGGATTTTGAAGCGGTTGCGAAACTGCTTCAAAGCGCTTTCTCCCATTTTTTTCTGTTGATGGGTGATGTTCTGTCCTTCTCCCGCTTCGCCCATACCATAACCTTTGATGGTTTTGGCCAGAATTACCGTGGGTTGTCCGGTATGTTTCACGGCAGCGAGATAGGCATTGTATACCTTGAAGGCATCATGACCGCCGCGGGACAGATGCCAGATTTCGTCATCCGACATATTCGCCACCAGGCGCAACAGTTCGGGATATTTGCCAAAGAAATGCTGGCGCACATAGGCTCCGTCATGGGCCTTGAAACTTTGGTATTCCCCATCTACGGCTTCCATCATCCGTTGCAGCAGAAGGCCGGTGCGATCCTTGGCGATGAGCGCATCCCACGGACTGCCCCAGATGACCTTGATGACATTCCAGCCGGCTCCACGGAAGTCGGATTCCAATTCTTGAATGATCTTGCCATTGCCGCGTACCGGACCATCCAGTCGTTGCAAATTGCAGTTCACCACAAAAATCAGATTGTCCAACTTTTCTCGCACGGCCAGGGAAATGGCACCGAGAGATTCGGGTTCATCCATCTCCCCGTCACCCATGAAAGCCCACACCTTACGTCCGTCGGTGTGCGCAAGACCTCGGTTCTGCAGGTATTTCATGAAGCGCGCTTGATAAATCGACATCAGCGGTCCCAATCCCATGGAAACCGTAGGCATTTGCCAGAAATCGGGCATGAGCCAGGGGTGGGGGTAACTGGAGAGCCCTTTGCCGTCTACTTCACGACGGAAATTGGCCAGTTGTTCCTCGCTCAGGCGTCCTTCAAGAAAGGCGCGGGCGTAAATTCCTGGGGCCGAGTGACCCTGGGTATAGAGGAGATCCCCTCCGTGGTCGGCGCTTGGCGCCCGGAAAAAATGATCGAAACCCACATCGTAAAGCGTGGCCGCCGATTGGAAACTGGCAATGTGCCCCCCCAGTTCGCCACTATCCTTATTGGCCCGCACCACCATGGCCAGAGCGTTCCAGCGAATCAGGGAACGAATCCGGTGCTCCATTTCGGCATCTCCTGGCATGGGAACTTCCAGGGACGGTGGGATGGTATTGATATAGGCCGTATTAGCGCTGTAGGGGAGAAAGGCGCCGGAACGCCGTGCTTTTTCGATGAGTCGTTCGAGCAGGTAATGGGCGCGTTCCGCGCCCTCCTGAGTCAGTACGCTGTCAAGGGCATCGAGCCATTCCTGGGTTTCCTGCTTGTCGCTATCCCTGTCGGCGGGGGGGAATACAGCCATCCTGCAACCTCATCATCAGCATCAAAGACTGAGAATTCTAGCGCGAAACCACACTCTATGGAAATCGTTGGGTCTTGAAGGGAATCTGAGGTGCTGCGAGTTGAGATAGAATGACCCGCTTCACGTGAGGGTTTTCATGCTGTTCAGTCGAATGCTTCGCAAAGAATTCAATCGCACATCTTTGATGGCGCTGGTGGTATTGTTGGCCATTCTGCTGACTGTGAGCCTGGTGAAGCTGCTCGGTATGGCGGCGGGAGGGACCCTTTCTGGGGGAGCGGTGATGGCAATGCTGGCGTTTGGGGCGCTGACTTATCTCCCAGTCCTGATCTCCGCCGCCATATTCACCGCACTATTAATGGTACTCACGCGGTGCTACCGAGATTCGGAAATGATCATATGGCAGAGTTCCGGCCTCAGTTTGAACCGTTTTGTAGGTCCCATCCTGCGCTTTGCCTTACCCATGGCGCTGGTGGTTTCTCTATTGAGTCTGGTGATTTCTCCCTGGGCTATCGAGCACAAGCTCCAATATCAAAAACAACTGGATACCCAGGATGATACTTCGCAAATCACCCCTGGGGTGTTTCGCGAGTCCCATCAGTCGGATCAAGTATTTTTTGTGGATGCGTTGTCCCAAAGCAAGGAAAAAGTAGCGAATGTTTTTGTTCAGTCTGTCCAGGGTCAGCAGGTGGGGGTAATTGCGGCCGATAGTGGGTACATGGCGACTGAGCCCAATGGCGATCGTTTCGTAGTGCTCCAGAAGGGGCGTCGCTATGAAGGTGAGCCCGGTACCTTGAATTATAAGCTGGTGGATTTCAAAGAAGCCCGTTTGCGGATCGATCAAAAGGGGGTGAGTGCCAGCGCTTTGTCGGTGAAGTCCATGACCGTAGCCGAGTTATTGCATACCCCGTCCCTTGAAGGGTGGGGAGAACTTCATTGGCGGCTTGGGTTGCCTGTCAGTTTGCTGGTACTGGCGGTATTTGCCTTGCCCTTGTCCTATATTAACGTTCGGGGGGGGCGATCCACCAACATGATCTTTGCCCTATTGTCCTATATGGTCTATTACAACACCATGAGTATTGCGCAAGCCTGGGTGGTACAAGGAAAAATCTCCCCCTGGGTGGGTCTTTGGCCGGTTCACCTGTGTTTTCTGGTCATTGCCTGGGCAGTCTTGCAGCAGCGCCAGCGCGTTTGGTCGTGGCGCTGGTGGTTTGAGCGGCGACGCAACAGAACAAAGGCGGAGAGCTAATCGTTTTTGACTTGGGAGCGTGCTTGGCGCGATAATCTCCCGTTTGAATGATCACCTTGAACTGCGGGAGAATCGCTGTGGAATTTACCCTCAAAGCTGTCAGCCCAGAGACGGCAAAAACTGGTTGTGTCGTCATTCCTGTTACCCAAGGGCGTTGTCTGACCGCCAGTGCACAAGCGCTGGATCAGGCGTGCGAAGGACAACTGAGCCGAGTGCTCAAATGCGGCGACTTGCCTGCGGAAACTGGGAAGACCCTATTGTTGCATGGGCTTCAGGGGATTACCGCCCCACGTATTCTGCTGGTGGAAACGGGTGAGGATCAACGGGTAAAGGAATCAACCTATCGTGCAATGGTTCGCGCCGTGGCGCAGAATCTGGACACGATGGGGTCCAAGGACGCTTTGCTGTGTCTCACCGAACTTGAAGTGGTGGGACGCAACGGGACTTGGGTGCTGGAGCAGACGGTACTCACCCTGCGCGAACAACGCTATCGCATCCCCAAGCAAACCCAGGAACCCCGGCCGGTCTCTATCTGGAAAAAAACCATCTTATTGTCACCGGCAGGAGTTCCGCCCAAAGAGGCTCAAGCCATCATCGGCCGCGCTCAGGCCGTCGCCAACGGCATGGATCTGACCCGTGATTTGGGAAACTTGCCGCCCAACCTCGTGACACCAACCTATCTGGCAGATGTAGCTCAATCCCTTGGCAAGGAATGGGATATCAAAGTACGGGTACTTGATCGCCAGGCCATGGAGAAACTGGGCATGGGGGCATTACTGGCCGTGTCGGCGGGCAGCCATCAACCGCCGCGTTTCATCATCATGGAATACGCTGGGGCGGGGAACCGTAAAAAGCCTGTGGTCCTGGTTGGCAAGGGGATTACCTTTGACACGGGAGGAATTTCCCTCAAACCGGCTCCTGAAATGGATGAGATGAAGTTCGATATGTGTGGTGCGGCCAGTGTTTTGGGGACGATGCGTGCCGTGGCAGAAATGAAACTTCCTCTCAATCTGGTGGTGTTGGTCCCCACTTGTGAAAATATGCCTGGGGGAGGGGCCACCCGTCCGGGGGATGTGGTACAAAGCCTTTCTGGCCAAACCATTGAGATTCTCAATACGGACGCCGAAGGCAGACTGATTCTGTGCGATGCTTTGACTTACGCGGAACGCTTCAATCCCGAAGCGGTCATCGATGTGGCTACTTTGACTGGGGCATGCGTGATCGCCTTGGGGCATGAGGCTGCGGGATTGATGGGGAATGATGATGAGCTGAGACAGGCCCTTCAATCAGCAGGGGATTATTCTGGAGACCGAGCTTGGCCATTGCCCTTGTGGGAGGAATACCAGGAGGGTCTGAAGAGCAATTTTGCCGATATGGCCAATATTGCCGGACGTCCTGCAGGGACCATTACGGCAGCCAGCTTTTTGGCCCGCTTCACCAAAAAGTATTCCTGGGCGCACCTCGATATCGCCGGAGTGGCCTGGCGCAGTGGCAAGGAAAAGGGGGCCACCGGCCGACCTGTCAAGCTGTTTTGCCGCTATTTGATTGAACGCGCCCTGGGGTAGGATGCGGGGTGACGCGCATTGATTTTTATACCCATGTGAACGACAAGGTTCCTGTGGCCGTGCAGTTGACCTGCAAGGCATGGGCCCAGGGCTTGTCGGTTTGGCTGCGGGTGCCGGATGAGGCAGTGGCTGGGCATTTGGACCAACTCCTCTGGACGCACCCCAAGGCCGAATTTGTGCCCCACTGTCGTTCCGACCACCCTCTGGTGGCAGAAACTCCCATCGTTATCGATGCTCACGATCACGAACCCCGCAGTCACCAATTGCTCATCAACCTGAGAGGGGATCAACCCGCCTATTTCGCTCGTTTTGCGCGTCTGGCTGAAATCGTCACTCTCGAAGAAAGCGACGCCCAGAATGCCCGCGAACGGTTTAAATTTTATCGTCATCGCGGTTTTGAAGTGGCAACTCACAATCTGTCGCACCATCGTTTCTGAACTCATTTCATTGCGGATTCTGTTTCATGACCCTTGCTAAAAGTTACGACCCTCAAGCCATAGAAAGTCGCTGGTACACTGTTTGGGAGGAGCGGGGAGATTTTAAACCATCCCTTGATCCGACAGCTCCTGCCTATTGCATTCTTTTGCCCCCTCCCAATGTGACCGGTACCCTGCACATGGGTCATGCTTTTCAGCATACCTTGATGGATTGCTTGATTCGCTACCAGCGCATGCGCGGGGCCAATGTGTTGTGGCAGGCGGGGACGGATCATGCTGGGATTGCCACTCAAATTCTGGTGGAGCGACAACTGGAAAGCCAGGGAGAGGATCGGCGCACGCTGGGACGTCCAGGATTTCTGGAAAAAGTGTGGGAGTGGAAGGAGCAGTCTGGCTCCACCATCACCCGCCAAATGCGCCGCATGGGCAGTTCCTGCGATTGGACGCGGGAACGCTTCACCCTGGATGACAATCTCAGCCGTGCCGTGACCAAAGTCTTTGTCCGGCTGTATCGCGAAGGACTGATTTATCGCGGCCAGCGTCTGGTCAACTGGGATCCTGTACTGCAGACGGCCGTTTCAGATCTGGAGGTGGAGTCCCATGAGGAACAGGGCCATTTGTGGCATATTCGCTATCCTCTGGTGAATGGCTCGGGGGCTCTGGTGGTCGCCACCACACGCCCCGAAACCCTGCTGGGCGATGTGGCCGTAGCGGTTCACCCCGAGGATGAACGCTATCGATCCTTGATCGGTCAGCAATTGCACTTGCCTCTGACGCTGCGCACCATTCCCATCATTGCTGATGACAGTGTGGATCCTGCCTTCGGGACAGGGTGCGTCAAGATTACCCCTGCCCATGATTTCAACGATTACCAGACGGGACAGCGGCATGGATTGGTTCCTCTGAATATCCTGACCCCCGATGCTCATTTGAATGATCAGGTGCCCGAGGCCTATCGTGGCCTGGAGCGTTTCGTTGCCCGGAAGCAGATTCTTGCCGATCTGAAAGACCAAGAATTACTGGTAGAGGTTAAACCCCATACTTTGATGATTCCCCGAGGCGATCGCAGTCATGCGGTGATCGAGCCCATGTTGTCGGATCAATGGTTTCTCAATACTGAAGCCATGGGGGAGGAGGCCCTGCGGGTGGTACATCAGGGAGAGGTCCGTTTTGTTCCCGCCAATTGGGTGCATACCTATGAGCATTGGCTGGAGAACTTGCAACATTGGTGTATCTCCCGACAGTTATGGTGGGGGCATCAGATCCCGGCCTGGTATGACGAGGACGGCATGGTTTATGTCGCCGAAACCCAGGCGGAGGCCGAACAGCAGGCCGGTGGGAAAACCTTGCGGCGCGATGCGGATGTGCTGGACACCTGGTTCTCCTCCGCCCTCTGGCCCTTCTCTACCTTGGGTTGGCCGGACGAGACCATCGAGCTGAAGCAGTTTTTACCTTCTCAGGTATTGGTGACCGGCTTTGATATCATTTTCTTCTGGGTCGCCCGAATGATCATGATGACCACCCATTTCACGGGTCAGGTGCCGTTCCGCGAGGTCTTCGTCACCGGCTTGGTGCGTGATGCCCAGGGTCACAAGATGAGCAAATCCAGAGGAAATGTATTGGACCCTCTGGATCTCATCGATGGCATCGATCTGGAGCGGTTGGTGCAAAAACGCACCAGCCATCTGATGGATCCGCGTCAAGCAGAACAGATTGAGAAAAGCACCCGTACGGAATTTCCCCAAGGCATTCCCGCCTTTGGGACCGATGCATTGCGCTTTACTTTTGCCAGCTTGGCTACCCATGGGCGGGACATTAAGTTTGACATGCAACGCTGTGATGGATATAGGAATTTTTGCAATAAGTTATGGAACGCCACGCGCTTTGTGCTGATGCAGGAAGTTTCCGGTGCTGCCGCCCATCCGCCGACGGTGGCAGATCAATGGATTCGTCAACAGTTTGATTCCACCCTGCATACGGTGACCGAAGCCTTGCATTCCTATCGTTTCGATCTGGCTGCCCGCGCGATTTATGAATTTGTCTGGGAGCAATTCTGTGACTGGTATGTGGAACTGGCCAAGCCGCAATTGGCCAATCCCCTTCAAGCCACCACGACGCGCCAGACCTTGCTGGAGGTTTTGGAAGCGACCTTGCGCCTGGCTCACCCGTTCATTCCTTTCATCACCGAGGAGTTGTGGCAACAGGTAGCGCCGCAGGTGGGAAAACTGGGACCCAGCATCGCTCTGCAACCCTATCCCCACACGCAGTTCGAGGCCGATCCTGGCGTAGACGCCATCGTATCCCGACTCAAGGCGTTGGTGGTCGGGTGTCGTACTCTGCGCAGCGAAATGGGCATCAGTCCGGCGGAACGGTTGCCCCTTAAAGTGGCGGGAGAGACGGCACAGATGGTTGGATTGGTGGAGTATGTGCGTCATCTGGCGCGCTTGAGCGATGTCGAGTGGAGTACGGAACCCCTGTCCTCTCTGGTGGCACCAGTGGTTCAGGTGGAGGGAGTCCAGTTGCAATTGCAGGTGACGGTGGACGTGGCGGCAGAAACCGAACGCTTGTCCAAACAACGCGGCAAGTTGCAGGAGGAAGTGGATCGCTGTCGCGCCAAACTCGACAATGCGGGCTTTGTGGCACGTGCGCCTGCTGCCGTTGTGGCCCAGGAGCAGGAAAGGCTCAGTCGTTTTAGCCAATCGTTGGCAGAAGTCAGTGCTCAACTGGCGCGTCTTCAATGAGCTACGGAAACTCTCTTGAGGCTGGGGTATCATAAGCCTATGCGCCGATTCATCCTGTTTTTATGTTGCACTTGTCTGGTTCTAAATCTGGGGGCTTTCGAGTTGCCAGATCTGGGGGACAGTTCGTCTTCCGCGTTGTCGAGCAAGGATGAAATGGCCCTGGGACGGCAGGTGATGCAGGAAATTCGTGCTGACCCCGCCTATTTCAACGATCCCGAGACGGTGGATTTTGTCAGTTCTGTGGGCCATCGCTTGCTGGCGGTCAGCGATGATCTGGGTGATCAGCATCATTTCGAGTTTTTTGTGCTGGAAGATCCCACCTTAAATGCGTTCGCTTTGCCGGGCGGATTTATTGGTGTGCACACCGGTTTGATCGAAGCGGCGGATAACGAATCCGAACTGGCCTCGGTGCTGGCCCACGAAATATCCCACGTGACCCAGCATCATATCGCCCGTGCCATGGAAGCCCAGAATCAGAATTTGCCATTGACCCTGGCAGCCATGGCGGCAGCCATTCTGGCGGCACGCAGTAGTCCCGATGGGGCCATGGGCGGGGTAGTCGGAGCTCAGGCGGGCATGATTCAGGCCCAACTCAATTTTTCCCGAGACAATGAACGCGAAGCGGACCGTTTGGGGATTCGTCGCTTGCTCAAGACGAACTATGATCCCAAAGCCATGGCCACATTTTTCACCAAATTGGGTCGCTATGGCCGCTTTTATGAAGGGGCCCCAGCTTTTCTCCAGACTCACCCCTTAACCACGGAACGCTTGGCCGAAATTCAGGATCGTCTGCAGAGTGTTCCCTATCGCCAGGTTCAGGATGGACCGGATTTTGCTCTCATCAAGGCGCGCATTCAAGCGTTGGTAGGAACGCCCCACGAGGCGATGGAAAGTTTCATGGGGCACGAATATGACATCAATCAACCAGAGGAGCGTCCTCTGCTCTATGGAAAAGCTGTGGCCCTGTGGCGCAACGGGCAATATTCGGAAGCTCAGGCACTGCTCGAACAGGTGCGGGAGAAATCAGCACCCAACGCTTTATTTGACAGTTTACGCGCCCAGATCGTGCTCGACGAAGGGCATGGTCATCAAGCACTGGAATTGTATCAACGGGGGCTGCAGCATTATCCAGACCAACGTGCCCTGATCTATGGGTACATTCAAGCGCTGATTTTGGTTCGTCAACCCGAGCAAGCCCTCAGGACCATCGCTGATCGTCTTCTGTTGACCTCCAGCGATGCCCGACTCTATGAATTTCAATCCCAGGCCTACGCCATGCAGAACCATCAGATGAGCAGCCATGAAGCCCTTGCTCATGCATACTTGTTGCTGGACAACCCCAGTGCCGCCATGGAGCAACTGCAAATCGCCCTGCGCGCTGGGGATGGGGATTTTTATCAAAAATCTCAGGTGGAATCTACTTTGCGCGATGTCAAAGAGGAGATGGCAGCGCGCAAAGGGAAGAAAAAGAGCAGCGACTAGGGCTGTGCGATAATAGTGGGTTGTGGCACGAAGCGCGAAGAAAATTGAGACACGAAAGGAGCAGGGTATGAAGATTGCTGTACTGGCGGGCGACGGGATCGGTCCGGAGATTGTGGCGGAAGCCCTCAAGGTGTTGGAGGTTTTTCGTGGGGAAGGGGTTTCTATGGAGCTGGAGTCAGCTCTGGTGGGTGGTGTTGCGGTGGACCATACGGGCGATCCTTTGCCTCCAGAGACTTTGGCTTTATGCCAAGCCGCAGACGCCATTCTCTTCGGTTCCATCGGTGGTCCCCAATACGATTCTTTGCCCCGAGAACAACGACCTGAACGCGGCTTGCTCCGTCTGCGCAAGGAATTGGATCTGTTTGCCAATCTGCGACCGGCCCAAGTCTTCCCCGAACTGGCGGCGGCGTCTACCTTGCGGGCCGACGTGGTCTCGGGACTGGATATCTTGATCGTACGCGAACTCACGGGGGATATTTATTTTGGTGAACCCCGTGGCATTCGAACCAATGCCGCTGGCGAACGGGAAGGTTTTAACACCATGGTCTATAGTGAATCCGAAATTCGTCGGGTAGCCCATTGGGGTTTTCAGGCCGCCCAGAAGCGTCAGCGCCGTCTGTGTTCCGTAGACAAGATGAATGTGCTGGAATGTACCCAGCTATGGCGCGATGTGGTGCAGGAAATTGCGCCTCAATATCCTGAGGTTACGTTGACGCATATGCTGGTGGACAATGCGGCCATGCAGTTGGTGCGTAATCCGCGTCAATTTGACGTCATCGTCACCGGCAATATTTTTGGCGATATCCTGTCCGATGAAGCCTCCATGCTCACTGGTTCCATCGGCATGCTGCCTTCGGCATCCCTCAATGCCCAGGGCCAAGGGCTGTATGAACCGATTCATGGCAGCGCCCCGGATATTGCGGGTCAAGGCAAGGCCAACCCCTTGGCGCAGATTCTTTCCGCCGCCATGATGTTCCGCTACTCCCTGAATCGAGCCGATTTGGCTGACCGTATTGACCATGGGGTGCGCCATGTTCTGGCTCAGGGACTGCGGACTGCCGATATCGCCCAGGCAGGAGAGCCGGTCGTATCCACCGCGCAGATGGGGGATGCTGTCGTGGCTGCCCTGCGCGCCGTTTGAGGAGAATGTCATGTTGACCGTGGGGATGGTGGGTTGGCGCGGCATGGTGGGGTCCGTGCTGATGCAGAGAATGGTGGAAGAAGATGACTTCTCCCGGATCGCCCCGACTTTTTTCACCACGTCGCAAGTGGGAGAGGCGAGTCCCGAATTGGCGGGAATGCCTTCGACACCACTGCGTTCTGCCCATGATCTCGAGGCTCTGGAAAGTCTCGACGTGATTCTGTCCTGTCAGGGCGGAGACTATACCCAGGAGGTGCACGGCGCTTTGCGTGCCCGAGGTTGGCAAGGTTTCTGGATCGATGCGGCATCCACTCTGCGGATGAAGGAGACGTCGGTCATCATTCTGGACCCGGTCAATCGCCCCGTCATAGAGGCGGCATTGAACAGCGGTATCAAGGATTTCATCGGTGGAAATTGTACCGTCAGTCTTATGCTGATGGCCTTGGGAGGACTGTTTCAAGCCGGATGGGTGGAATGGGTGTCGGCCATGACCTATCAGGCCGCTTCCGGCGCCGGAGCGCAAAATATGCGCGAACTCCTGCAGCAGATGGGGGCCCTCCACCAAGGAGTGGCCGCCTCCCTAGGGGACCCGTCGAGTGCCATTCTCGATATCGATCGGGTCGTGACGGATACCTTGCGCAGTGAGCATTTCCCCCGTAAAAACTTTCGCGGGGTGCCTTTGGCCGGAAGTTTGATCCCCTGGATCGATGTTCCGGCAGATCATGGTCAGAGCAAAGAGGAGTGGAAAGGCGGGGCGGAATGCAACAAAATTCTGGGTCTGCCTCCTTTTCGAACCGCAGGAAGCATCCCCATTGACGGCCTGTGTGTGCGCGTTGGAGCGATGCGTTGCCACTCCCAGGGGCTGACAGTGAAATTGCGTCGCGCCATTCCGTTGCCGGAGATTGAAGCGGTGATTGCCGGGGCCAATGATTGGGTGCGTGTTATTCCCAATGAGCGTGAACCCAGTGAACGACTGCTCACCCCTGCTGCGGTGAGTGGTACCCTCCAGGTTCCTGTGGGTCGCCTGCATACTTTGGCCATGGGCCCAGAATTTCTCGGGGCATTTACCGTGGGCGATCAACTCTTGTGGGGTGCAGCAGAGCCCTTGCGGCGCATGTTGCGTTTGCTTGTCGGTGCTTGATGCCAAGACTGGCTTTGGGGGTTGAGTATCACGGCGGAGCTTTTCATGGCTGGCAACGTCAACCCCATTGCGTAACGGTTCAGGGCGCGTTGGAGCAGGCCTTGTCGGCGGTGGCAGGGGAGGCTATTGCGGTGGTGGCAGCAGGTCGCACGGATCGGGGGGTCCATGCCCGTGGTCAGGTGGTGCACTTCGATACTGCGGTCATTCGTCCTATGCAAGCTTGGGTTCGTGGGGGGAATGCGCACCTGCCCGCTACGGTGGCGGTACTCTGGGCCCAGGGTGTGAGCGATGAATTTCATGCCCGCTTTGATGCACGCTCACGGACCTATCGTTATCGCCTGCTTTCTCACCCGGTGCGACCCGCCTATGCCCATGGGGTAGTGGGCTGGACGCACCGCGTCCTTGACCTTGACGCCATGAAGGCGGGGGCCCGGCTGCTTTTGGGGACCCACGACTTCAGTGCATTTCGTGCTGCAGAATGTCAGGCCAGGACGCCGGTAAAAACCCTATTGCGTCTGGATATCAACTCCGTGGGTGAAGAGATTCATTTCGAATTTCAGGCCGATGCCTTTCTTCAGCACATGGTGCGTAATCTCGTGGGAGCTTTATTACGCGTGGGCTGTGGGGAAGAACGCAGCGACTGGTTGGCGGCACTTCTAGAGGCGCGGGATCGCACTCAGTCAGCGCCCACCTTTGCTGCCGATGGCCTATGTTTGACTGCAGTGGAGTATGATGAGAGATGGAATTTCCCAGCAGGACGATCATGAGAACTCGGATCAAGGTCTGCGGTTTGACAACCCCCGCCGACGCTCAGGCGGTGGTGGCCACCGGAGTCGATGCCGTGGGGTTGGTGTTCTATGCCCCCAGTCCACGGGCTGTCACCGTAGCGCAGGCACAGGCGATTTGTCGGTCACTGCCGCCTTTCGTCAGCGTTGTTGGTTTATTTGTCAATGAAACCAGGGAAATGATCGAAGGCGTATTGGAATCTGTGCCCTTGTCTTGTCTGCAATTCCACGGAGACGAGTCCCCCGAGAACTGTGATGGGTACGGAATTCCTTTTCTGAAGGCGGCACGCGTCCAGACAGGTCTTGATTTGGTACAATTCGCGGCGCGCTATGACAATGCTCAGGGTGTACTGGTAGACGCGTTTGTTCCCGGAGTCCCTGGGGGAACGGGTCAGACCTTCGATTGGTCTTTGGTGCCCACAAAGTGGGCTTGTCCCTGGGTGTTATCTGGGGGGTTGACGGGAGAGAATGTCGCTGCTGCGGTGCGCCAGTTGCGCCCATGGGCAGTGGATGTGAGTAGTGGTGTCGAGGAGGCTCCGGGACGGAAATCGCTGGGGGCTGTGGAGCGTTTTGTGGCTGCCGTGAAGGCGGCCGATGATGCGATGGAATGATCGTCGCGTAGTACGGATTATTGTGGAGAAGTGATGAAGTCTTACAACATGCCCGATCAGGATGGCTACTTTGGTTCCTATGGGGGCGCTTTTGTCTCTGAAACTTTGGTAGCAGCCATCGACGAACTCAAGCGCCAGTACGCCCATTTTCGGGATGATCCAGAATTCAAGGCCGAGCTGGCCCATGAATTGCGTCATTATGTCGGGCGCCCCAGTCCGGTATATCATGCCAAACGTTTATCTGATCATCTGGGTGGGGCGCAAATCTACCTGAAGCGTGAAGATCTGAACCATACTGGAGCCCATAAGGTGAACAATACCATCGGTCAGGCCATGCTGGCACGACGAATGGGTAAGGCACGGGTCATCGCTGAGACGGGGGCAGGGCAGCACGGCGTGGCGACGGCAACGGTGGCTGCACGCTACGGCATGGAGTGCGTGGTGTACATGGGGTCAGAAGATGTGCGGCGTCAGGCCCAGAATGTCTACCGCATGAAGTTGCTGGGGGCCAAGGTGGTGCCTGTGGAAAGTGGCTCCAAGACCCTCAAGGATGCCCTCAATGAGGCCATGCGCGACTGGGTGACCCATATTGACGATACTTTTTATATCATTGGTACCGTGGCCGGCCCTCATCCCTATCCTGAGATGGTGCGCGATTTCAATGCGGTGGTGGGACGCGAATGTCTTACCCAAATGCCTGAACTGGTTGGACGTCAACCCGATGTGGTGCTGGCCTGTGTGGGTGGCGGTTCCAATGCCATGGGTATCTTTTACAATTACATTCCCCATCAGCAGGTTCAGTTGATCGGTGTTGAGGCGGGCGGAGATGGCTTGGCCAGTGGACGTCATGCCGCTTCCCTATCTGCCGGAACCCCAGGGGTATTGCATGGCAATCGCACTTACTTGTTGCAGGATGCCCATGGTCAGATCATCGAGACCCACTCCATTTCTGCGGGGCTCGACTATCCTGGCGTTGGACCAGAGCATGCCTGGCTCAAGGACAGTGGGCGCGCATCCTATGTGGCCATCACCGATGATGAAGCGCTCCATGCCTTTCACACCCTGTGTCGTCTCGAAGGCATTCTGCCGGCACTGGAATCCAGTCATGCCGTGGCCCAGGCCATGAAAATGGCCCCTTCCATGGGGCAGGATAAAATTCTTTTGGTCAATCTGTCCGGACGCGGGGACAAGGACATGGCCACCGTAGCCGAGCGCAGCGGCTTACTTCTTTAAGGAATCGATCATGTCGCGTATGGCATCCACTTTTCAGCGTTTGGCTCAACAGGGCCGTAAAGCGCTCATTCCATTTTTTACCGTGGGAGATCCGCAACTGGAACTCTCTTTGCCTGTGATGCAGGCTCTGGTCGCCGAAGGGGCGGACATTCTCGAATTGGGGATTCCGTTTTCGGATCCCATGGCCGATGGCCCTACCATTCAACGGGCGAGTGAACGGGCCTTGAAGAATGGGGTGACCCTGACCGATGTGCTGGCGGTGGTGACGGAATTTCGTAGAGAGAACCAAACCACTCCCGTAGTCCTGATGGGGTATGCCAATCCCATCGAACGTCTGGGGCTCGATACTTTTGCGACACAATGCCAGGCTGCCGGCGTCGATGGCGTACTGGTGGTGGATTATCCACCGTTTGAGGCGCGGCGCTTGAAGGAGGCCTTGGGTCGGTATGGTATCGATATGATATTTTTGCTCTCCCCCACCTCTACCGAGCAACGCATTCGCGAAATCAGTGAATTGGCCACCGGTTACTTGTATTATGTTTCCCTCAGGGGGGTGACGGGGGCAGGAGGGGTGGATTTGGAAGAAGTCAAGGCCCAGGTGCAGCGCATCAAAACCCATACCCAAATTCCTGTGGGGGTAGGTTTTGGAATTCGTGATGGACACATGGCGCGACGCATGGCGGCTATGGCTGATGCCGTGGTTGTTGGGTCTCGTTTGGTGGAAGAGATCGAGTCCAGCCCAAGTCCTGAAGATGTGCCCCAGCGTGTGGGGTCCCTGATTCGACAGTTTCGCCAAACCATGGATGGTGTGCAATGAGCTGGTTCAAGAAATTACTTCCTCCGCGTATCAAGCGCGATAAAAAAAATCTCAAAGGTTCGGTTCCCGAAGGCCTCTGGGTCAAATGCCCGTCTTGTGAAGCGGTGCTTTACCGTAATGATCTCGAGGCCAATCTTCATGTTTGTCCCAAGTGCTCCCATCATTTGAGAATCTCGGCGCGCACCCGTCTGGATGGTTTTCTGGATGCGGAAGGGCGAATTGAACTGGCCATGGAAGTGGTCCCCCTCGATCCCTTGAAATTCAAGGACAGCCGGCGTTATGCTGAGCGGCTCACCGAGGCCCAGAGCAATACTTCGGAAACCGATGCTTTGGTGGTGATGCAAGGTTTTCTTGAAGGCTCCCCCATTGTGGTCGCAGCTTTTGAGTTCGAATTTATGGGCGGGTCCATGGGATCAGTGGTCGGCGAACGGTTTGTCCGGGCCGTTCAGGCAGCCCTCGACCAGCAGTGTCCTTTTGTCTGCTTTCTCGCCAGTGGTGGGGCGCGCATGCAGGAAGGCTTGCTTTCCCTGATGCAGATGGCCAAGACGTGCGCCGCACTCACACGCCTGGCAGAGGCGCGTTTGCCTTTCATTTCTGTGTTGACGGATCCTACTATGGGTGGGGTTTCCGCCAGTTTTGCCATGATTGGTGATGTGGTGATCGCCGAACCCAATGCCCTGATTGGTTTTGCTGGCCCTCGAGTGATTGAGCAAACAGTGCGCGAAGTTTTACCCGATGGTTTCCAACGTTCCGAATTCTTGCTTTCCAAAGGGGCCATCGATCTGATTATGGATCGACGCCAGCATCGCAGTCGCATTGGCAATATTCTGGGAATGCTGGCCCTCGATGGTGAGGAATTGGTATAGGCGGACCCTCCGTGCCCACAGAACCTCAATTAACGGTATTGCGCCAACGGAATCGCCAACGCTTGATAGGAGTGGGTATTCTAGCGGTCTTGGCAGTAATTTTTCTGCCACTGCTGTTGGACCATTCCCGCCCTCCCAAAGAAGAAGGGACGGGCGTTCCTCCCGCCGTAGCTCTGCCGCGCCCTGTCCCACAGCTCTACGCGCCGACTCCGGTGCTGGCAGAGGTTACGTCGCCCACTCCGCGGGATGCCCCCCCCCCTGGAGGGGCGCAGGTGGTGGAAGAAAAGGTGCAACTGGCTGATGAGCCTCCCGTGGCGTCTGCGCCTTCCTCAACCGGGAAAACGCCTGCTGAGCCAACCCCATCAACGACCCCTGCGCCAGTGCTGGTTGTTCCTAAGGCTGTCCCTCATGCCGTGCCAGTGAGCTCGTCTACAGAAAGTGCTGAGGGGGACTGGATTCAGGTGGGGGTGTTTGCCCACCCCGATCGCGTTGCCTTGTTGGATAAGAAATTACGTAAGTTGGGCTATGTCCCCACCGTGGAATCTTTGTCACAGGCCGCAGAAGGGCCCCGCTGGCGCATTCGTATTGGTCCGTTTGCCACGACTTCTGCGCTTCAGGCGGCCTTGCAGCGCTTGTCCACCTTAGGGGTCAAGGGTATGCGGGTGCCTGGGTCATGAGTCGCTTCACTTTTTGCCCTGTCGTTCTATGATCGACGACCTTCTTCATGCCCCCCTATGGGCTTTTTTCGAGCCTTACACCTGGATCGATGGGGCCATCGTGCTGATCCTCCTGATTTCCGTGACCTTTGGCTGGATACGCGGCATGGTTTATGAATTTTTCAGTCTGGCCAGTTGGTTGGTGGCCTTCTGGGTGGCTCGTACCTGGAGTGGGGCAGTGGCCCGTTATCTGGCACCCTGGGTGAGTCACGATCTGCTTCGTTGGGGTTTGTCCTTTATTCTCCTGATGATTGCTGTGTTGATTACCATGCGATTGCTCAGCAATCTGGCGCGTCAGATTATCAATAAAATCGGCTTGCGGTCCCTGGATGGATTGCTTGGAGCCATTTTTGGTTTGCTGCGCGGGGTTTTGATTTTACTGGTTCTGCTGCTCTTGGCGGGACTTACTCCCTTGCCTCAGGATGTCAGCTGGAAGCAAGCCAAACTTCTTCCTTATGCCATGCGCGGCGTGCGCATGGCGCTTGCTTGGTTGCCGCCCACGCTGACCCGACCATTGCACTATTCCGTCAATGGCGTTGATCAGCCTCCCGAAACTCTTCTGTAAAATTGGCTGAATGGCTGAGGGGGAAGGGCTTGCGTCATGGTAAAATATGACGGTCATAATCTCTGAGGGCAGGCTTCATGTGCGGAATCGTCGGTATTGTGGCCCAGTCTCCCGTCAATCAATTGCTTTATGATGCCTTGCAGTTGCTGCAGCATCGGGGTCAGGATGCGGCAGGCATTGCCACCGCCCAAGGAAACACTTTTCATATGCACAAGGGGCTGGGGCTGGTGCGGGATGTTTTTCGTACGCGAGATATGCGCGCCTTGTTGGGGTCCATGGGGATTGCCCATTGTCGTTATCCCACAGCCGGGTCGGCAGTGTCGCCAGCAGAAGCCCAACCTTTCTATGTCAACTCCCCCTTTGGCATCGTACTGGGGCATAACGGCAATCTTACCAACACGGCGACTCTACGGGCTGAATTGTTCAAACAGGATCGACGTCATGTCAATACCAACTCAGACTCCGAAGTCTTGCTGAATGTGCTGGCCCACGAGTTGGATGCCGTGGCTCAAGGCCAGCAGTTGACTCAGGAAGAGATTTTTCAGGCGGTGACCCGGGTCCATATGCGTTGTCGTGGGGCCTATGCAGTTGTGGCTATGATTGCCGGTGTGGGATTGGTCGCTTTTCGTGATCCTTGGGGCATTCGACCTTTGGTGGTCGGGCGTCAGGAGTCGGCTCGCGGGGTGGAATATATGATCGCTTCGGAAAGCGTGGCCCTCGATGCTCTCGGATTTACATTGTTGCGTGATGTTGAACCCGGAGAAGCCTTATTTATCGCTGCCCAGGGAGGGGAGTTGCATAGCCGCTTATGTGCCCCGCAGGCGCGCAAGGTGCCCTGTATTTTTGAATTTGTCTATTTGGCTCGCCCCGATTCCGTCATGGATGGCATTTCTGTATATGAAACGCGTCTCCATATGGGGGAAGCGCTGGGACAACGCATTCGTCGTCTGGCTCCCGAGTTATCCGTGGATGTGGTCATCCCCATTCCCGATACCAGTCGTCCCAGTGCGCTACAACTGGCGGCGACTCTGGGGGTTCCCTATCGTGAAGGATTCATCAAGAACCGCTATATCGGTCGCACTTTTATCATGCCCGGGCAGGCCGAGCGCAAGCGTTCCGTGCGCCAGAAACTGAATGCCATCAGTCAGGAATTTCGCGACAAGTCGGTGCTGCTGGTGGATGATTCCATCGTTCGGGGAACCACCAGCCGGGAAATTGTTCAGATGGCCCGGGATTGCGGTGCCCGCAAGGTCTATTTTGCTTCGGCTGCTCCGCCCGTGCGTTTTCCCAATGTCTACGGCATCGACATGCCGACTCGGCGCGAACTCTTGGCCACGGGGCGGGATGATGCCGCCATTGCCCGTGAAATTGGTGCCGATGCGGTGTTCTACCAGGATTTGCAGGATCTTGTGGGGGCCATGGAGGGGGCACGTCATGGCATCGACGAATTCGACACCTCCTGCTTCAATGGCCATTATGTGACCGGCGATGTGGATGCCGCCTATCTGGCCTTGCTGGAAAATCAGCGGGAGGATGGCGAAAGTCTGCAACTGGACCTGGATTTTAATCTGCGCGTGACGGCGTCTGCCTGAGAGGACTCTGATGGAAGAGGAATGGGATCTGGAAACTCGGGCAGTGCGTGCCGGGATACATCGCAGTGCATTCAACGAACATGCGGAAGCGCTGTATCTGACCTCCAGTTATGTGTTCGACAATGCCCAGCAAGCGGCAGATCGTTTTACCAACCGCGAACCCGGGATGATTTATTCGCGCTTTACCAATCCCACGGTCACGGCATTCCAGGAGCGTCTGGCCAGTCTTGAAGGGGGCGAATCCTGCCTGGCCACTGCCAGCGGGATGTCGGCCATTCTCACCGTGTTCATGGGGTTATTACAAGCGGGAGACCATGTGGTGGCTTCCCGCAGTTTGTTTGGCGCCTCGGTTCAATTGTTGAGTGGGATTTTGGGGCGTTTCGGGATCATCACGACCTTTGTACCCCTCAGTGACTTGGCCGCGTGGGAGCAAGCGGTACGTCCCGAGACTCGTCTTTTTTTCGTTGAAACTCCGGCCAATCCCACCATGGAGTTGGTCGATTTGACGGCCTTGGCGGCCCTGGCCCATGACCGTGGCGTGCGGCTGGTCGTGGATAACTGTTTCTGTACGCCGATTCTGCAGCGTCCGCTGGAACTGGGGGCGGATTTGGTGGTACATTCGGCCACCAAGTATCTGGATGGCCAGGGGAGGGTGCTGGGGGGAGCCATTGTCGGTTCGATGGCTTTGGTGATGGAAAGTCCTATTTATCAGTTTTTGCGCACGGCGGGGCCAAGCATGAGCCCGTTCAATGCGTGGGTCTGCCTCAAGGGAATGGAAACCCTGGCATTGCGACTGGAAGCGCAATGCGCCCGCGCACAGCAACTGGCCCAATGGTTGGAGCAGCAGCCTGGAGTTGCGCGGGTACTCTACCCCGGACTGCCGTCCCATCCGCAGTATGAATTGGCGTGTCGGCAGCAGAGTCAGGGGGGGGGAGTGGTGACTTTCGAGGTGAAAGGTGGGCAAGCTGCGGCCTGGAATATCATCGATTCGTTGCAACTGATTTCCGTCACGGGCAATCTGGGGGATACCAAGAGTACCCTCACCCATCCTGCCACCACGACCCATGGTCGTTTGAGCGATGCGGATCGGGCCAATGCGGGTATTACCCCAGGAATGTTACGTTTATCCGTGGGGTTGGAAACTGTCCGCGATTTACAGCGTGATCTGGAACGGGGGCTCGGTTAAAACGGTAGTGCCTGGCAACCATTTTCATCGCACCGCAAGTAGCCCGCCTTACGACTGTTCCAGTCCGTCAGCACCCAGCGTTCACAGGTATTGTCATCCAGACGGTAAGTATGCCGCGCCGGACGGTGGGTATGACCATGAATCAGTCGCGGATAATCGTTTTTGCGCAGCAGTTCGATCACTGCCTGCAAAGCAACATCCATAATAGCCAAGGTTTTCTTCTTCTTTGCCTGAGCACTCATGGTAGTGGCTTCCTGAGCGATTTTGTAGCGCTCTTCAATGGGCAGAGCCATGACCTTACGCTGCCAGGTGACGGAACGCACTTGTTTGCGCCACGCCTGGTAGTTTTCATCATCGGTGCACAGTTGGTCGCCATGGGTGATCAAGGTACGTACGCCGTCATCCAGGATGAGGGTGGTCGGATCACTCAACTGGGTGGCACCACAGGCTTTGGCAAACTTGTTGCCCAAGAGAAAATCGCGGTTGCCATGCAAGTAGAAGAGCTCTGTTCCTTGTTGAGAGAGTGCCGCCAGAGCATTCACTACCTTTTGGTTGAAGGGAGAGGGGATATCGTCGTCTCCCACCCAGGTTTCAAACAAATCCCCAAGGATATAGAGTGCGCGAGCCTCGCGCGCAGGCCCTTCCAGAAACGCCTGAAAGCGCTGGAATAGCTTGGGAGCGGAGGCCGACAGGTGCAGGTCGGCAATGAAAAGAGAGTGGGACACGGTGCTTTATATGACCTCGGCGCGTTCAATGATGACATCTTCGACGGGAACATCACCATGACCCATACGGTTGCCGGTGCGAACTCCCTTGATGCGATCCACCACGTCCTGGCCGCTGGTGACCTGACCAAAGACGCAATATCCATAACCGCTTTGGGTGGTTGCCGTAAAGTTCAGGAAGTCATTGTCCTTAACATTGATGAAAAATTGCGCCGTAGCAGAATGGGGATCAGAAGTGCGTGCCATGGCAATGGTATAGCACTGATTGGTTAAACCATTGGCGGCTTCGTTGGCGATGGGGGCGTGGGTTTCCTTTTGCTTCATGCCAGGAGAAAATCCCCCGCCCTGAATCATGAATCCATCGATGACACGATGAAAAACCGTGTTGTCGTAGAACCCATCGCGTACATAGGTTAAGAAGTTATCAACGGTTTTTGGGGCTTTCTCGGCATCGAGCTCAAGAATGATTTCGCCAAAATTGGTGGTCAAACGAATCATGGGGTAACTCCGTCAGTTAAGTTTTTCGGCTTTGAGTTTTAAAGGGCGGTTAGCAGGATCCAGTTTCAGTGCGCGGGCATAGGACTGGCGAGCAAGGGCAGCATAGACATCGCCCAGGTTTTCATAGGCAGTGGCATAGTTGGGTTGGGCCCGTACCCCTTTTTCCAGGGTAGCACGGGCATCTTCCAAGTGACCCTGGGAAGCATACAGGGCCGCGAGATTATTGTACGTGGCCACCATTTCAGGGAAACGTTCGGTCAGGTTTTTCAATAGTACGATGGCATCGTCGGTGCGGTGCAACTGGGTCAGAGCCAGAGCCTTGAGAAAAAGCACTTGTCCGTTATCGGGTTGATCTTCCAGGGTGTGGTCCGCCAGAGTCAGCGCCTGGTCATACTGATGATCGTGCAGAAGTTGCTGAAGGGTAAGGGTCACATGGGGGGAAGTTGCCACTTGTGACGGCGGATTTGGCGTTGTGTTAGGATGCGCCTCTGGGGTCACCGTCGCGCTGAGGGTTGTCGCAGCGTCAGGATTCTCGGAAAGTGACAGTTCCTCGGCGCAGACCGTCACAATGGTCCCGCTCAGTATCAGTAAACCGACAGTGATCGAAAGGCGCAAGGGCATCATAAAGGTGAACGTAAAGAAATTGCGTAACCTGAAATTATATCAATTCAAAGCGTTGATGACCAGTGTTTCCTGCGGAACTTTATTTATTTAACTCAATATTATGAATTTTTACCATGCTTCGCCTGTTTAATACCCTGACCCGTCGTCTTGAAATCTTTCGTCCCATTACCCCTGGACAGGTGCATCTTTATGTCTGCGGCATGACGGTCTATGATCGATGCCATCTGGGCCACGGTCGTATGCTGGTGAATTTTGATGTCCTTTATCGCTGGTTGACCATGTCCGGATATTCTGTGACGTACGTGCGAAATATCACGGATATTGACGATAAAATCATCGATCGTGCAGCCCGTAACGGAGAGTCCATCAGCGCTCTGACGGAGCGCATGATCGCCTTCATGCATCAGGATCTGACGCGCTTGCAGGTGCTTCCTCCTACCCACGAACCGCGCGCAACGGACCATGTTCCGGGCATGATCAGTCTGATCGAGCAATTGATGACGAAGGGCTTGGCTTATTCAGGCAGCAATGGTGACGTGTATTATTCGGTCCGAGATTTCCCTGACTATGGCAAGCTTTCGGGGAAATCCCTGGAGGATCTGCGGGCAGGGGAACGGGTAGCGCGGGATGGGTTCAAACGTGACCCCCTCGACTTTGTGTTATGGAAGAGTGCCAAGCCGGGTGAACCCCAATGGCCGTCTCCCTGGGGCCCAGGTCGACCAGGCTGGCATATTGAGTGCTCGGTGATGAGCGAGTGTTATCTAGGGGAGCACTTCGACATTCATGGCGGTGGGCATGACCTTCAATTTCCTCACCATGAAAATGAAATCGCCCAAAGCGAAGGGGCCCATGGTCATACCTTCGTGAATTACTGGATGCACAATGGTTTCCTTCGGGTGAATGATGAAAAGATGTCCAAATCCCTGGGTAATTTCTTTACATTAGATGACATATTTAATAAATATCACCCTGATGTAGTTAGGTTCTTTCTGATGAGGGGGCAATATCGCAGTCCCTTGAATTATACCGACGCTCATCTGGAGGATGCCCGTCAGGGATTGAATACCCTGTATACCGCACTGCGGGGAAGGGGGGTCAGCGATGGCGCAGTGGACTGGGAAGGGGAGCACGAGAAGGCGTTTCGGCGTGCTCTGGATGACGACCTGAATACGCCCGAGGCGGTGGCAGAACTCTTTGCCTTGGCCCATGAGGTGCACCGCGGAGGCGGGGATGCCAGTGCTACCCGGTTGTTGCGTCTGGCACGCATCCTTGGCCTGCTGCCACAGGACCCGGAAGCCTGGTTTCAGGAGGGCGCTGGCTTAACGGTGGACACGGCAGTCGATGATCGGGAGCGTATTGAAGGATTAATCGCCCAACGCCTGGCTGCACGCCAGGTCCGGGATTTTGCCACAGCAGACCAGATTCGTCAGGCTTTACTGGCCGAAGGCGTGGTTCTCGAAGATGGCGCGGGCGGCACCCAATGGCGCCGCACCTGATCAGGGCTGGAAGAAATCGCGCACTTTGTCCATGAAACTCTTGGTGCGGGGGCTATGGGTATCATTTCCGCTGGTCCCCTGCTCCAATTGACGCAAGAGTTCTTTTTGGACTTCGGTCAATTTGACGGGGGTTTCCACCACCACGTGACACATCAGATCGCCATGCCCGCTGCCGCGTAGGGCTTTGATGCCCTTGCCGCGCAAGCGAAACACCTGACCCGTTTGGGTTTCTGGCGGAATTTTGAGCTTGGCCTGGCCCTCTAGGGTAGGGATGCCGATTTCGCCACCGAGGGCGGCTACCCCAAAACTGATGGGCATTTCACAGTGCAGGTCCGAACCTTCCCGTTGAAAAACCGTATGGGGACGGATCTGTACGACGACGAACAAATCTCCCGCCGGACCTCCTGATTGCCCAGGTTCTCCTTCACCCGCAAGACGCACGCGATCGCCATGATCGATTCCCGCAGGAATCTTGACCGACAGGGTTTTTTGCTTGCGTACTCGGCCCGCGCCATTACAATCCGGGCAGGGAGAAGCGATGGTCTTGCCGCTGCCGTGACATACGGGGCATGTTTGCTGGATAGAGAAAAATCCTTGCTGCATGCGCACCTGACCCTGGCCACCGCAGGTCGTACAGGTGGTGGCACTGGTTCCCGGCTTGGCACCGCTGCCTTTACAGGTGCCACAATTTTCCAGGGAAGGAATGCGAATTTTGGTTTCGGTTCCGCGGGCGGCTTCCTCCAGTCCAATCTCCAGATTGTAGCGCAGGTCTGCGCCACGGTAGGCTCCTCCCGGGCGGGCTCCGCCTCTTCCGCCGCCAAAAATGTCGCCGAAAATATCGCCGAAGGCATCGGAAAAACCTCCTCCCATGCCGTTAAATCCGGCACTGCCTGGCCCGGCGCCCGCTTGCTGATCAACCCCCGCATGTCCGTAACGGTCATAAGCGGCGCGTTTGTCGGCATCGGACAGTATTTCATAGGCTTCCTTGACTTCCTTGAACTGAGCCTCAGCTTTGGCATTGTCCGGGTTGCGGTCAGGGTGGTGTTTCATCGCCAGCTTGCGATACGCCTTCTTGATTTCCTCATCGGAGGCGTCGCGATTGACCCCCAGGACCTCATAAAAGTCGCGTTTACTCATGAAAAATCCTCACTCAATAAATGAATGGGGAGAAGGGGCCATGCCCCCCTCCCCAACAGACCATCTTCCCCAAGGGGAGAGAGGGTTGATTACTTTTTGTCCTTGACTTCCTCGAATTCGGCGTCAACCACGTTGTCATCCTTGGCCCCTTGACCCCCATGGGAATGCGCTTCGTCAGCCCCTTGCCCAGCAGCGGCAGACGCAGCGGCCCCACCATCAGCGGCATACATCTTTTCCGCCAGTTTATGGCTGGCTGCAGAGAGGGACTCGGTGCTGGCGATGATGCGTTGGGTATCCTGAGATGCCAGCGCTTCCTCCGCATCCTTCACAGCCGCCTCAAGAGCGGTTTTTTCTTCGGCGCCGAGTTTGTCTCCTTGTTCCTTGAGGGTCTTTTGTACATTATGGACCAAGCTTTCAAGGGAGTTTTTGGCGTTCACCGCTTCCAGGTTTTTCTTGTCTTCCTCAGCATGTTCTTCAGCATCTCGTACCATGCGTTGGATCTCATCTTCCGACAAGCCAGAATTGGCCTTGATGGTGATTTTGTTTTCTTTGCCGGAGGCTTTGTCCTTGGCACTCACATGGAGAATCCCGTTGGCATCGATGTCGAAGGCCACCTCGATTTGTGGCATTCCGCGCGGTGCAGAGGGAATGTCGCTGAGGTTGAACTGGCCGAGACTCTTGTTGCCCGAAGCCATGTTGCGTTCTCCTTGCAGCACATGGATGGTGACCGCCGACTGATTGTCTTCTGCCGTAGAAAATACTTGAGCCGCCTTGGTTGGAATGGTGGTGTTCTTCTGAATCAGGCGCGTCATCACACCTCCCAGGGTTTCAATGCCCAGGGACAGCGGGGTGACATCCAGCAACAACACATCCTTGACATCGCCCTTCAGAACTCCGCCCTGAATACTGGCTCCAATGGCGACAGCCTCATCGGGGTTGACATCCTTGCGGGGTTCGCGGCCAAAGAATTCCTTGACCCGCTCCTGGACTTTAGGCATACGGCTCTGTCCACCCACCAGAATCACATCGGCGATGTCGGTGATTTTTACGCCGGCATCCTTGATGGCGATTTCACAGGGTTTGATGGTGCGATCGATCAACTCCTGAACCAGGCTTTCCAGTTTGGAGCGGGTCAGTTTCACCACCAGATGCTTGGGTCCTGTGGCGTCGGCCGTGATGTAAGGCAGATTGACTTCTGTCTGTTGTGACGAAGACAACTCGATTTTGGCTTTTTCTGCCGCATCCTTGAGTCGTTGCAGGGCCAGAACATCTTTGCGCAGATCCAGGCCGTGGTTTTCACGCTTGAACTCGTCCGCCAGAAATTCGATGACGCGCAGGTCAAAATCTTCTCCACCGAGGAAGGTGTCGCCGTTGGTGGACAAGACTTCGAACTGGTGTTCACCGTCGATCTCGGCAATTTCGATGATGGAAATATCAAATGTTCCGCCACCCAGATCATAGACCGCAATCTTGCGGTCCCCTTCTTTTTTGTCGAGACCAAAGGCCAGAGCGGCGGCGGTGGGCTCATTGATGATCCGCTTGACATCCAGACCGGCAATGCGACCAGCATCCTTCGTAGCCTGGCGCTGACTGTCATTGAAATAGGCGGGGACAGTGATCACTGCTTCCGTCACTTCTTCGCCAAGGTAGTCTTCGGCGGTTTTCTTCATTTTTTGCAACACCGCAGCAGAAATTTCTGGCGGTGCCATTTTTTTACCACGTACTTCCACCCAGGCATCTCCATTCCCGGCTTTGACGATGGAGTAGGGCACCATGTGAATGTCCTTCTGCACCATGTCTTCTTCAAACTTTCGGCCGATCAGACGCTTTACGGCGAACAAGGTATTTTGTGGATTGGTGATGGCCTGGCGTTTTGCTGGGGCTCCCACCAATACTTCACCGTCTTCCATATAGGCAACGATGGACGGGGTAGTACGCGCCCCTTCAGCATTCTCGATGACTTTGGGTTTGCCACCTTCCATCACTGCAACGCAGGAGTTGGTGGTGCCTAAGTCGATTCCAATAATTTTACCCATGATGTAATAGACCTCTGGTTAAATTTGTCAATGAAGCGCTTCCGTTACCCCATAAATCGGGGTGAAGTGTAAAGATTCAAGGGGTAGTCGTCACTTTTCCCTTGGAAACGGTCACCAGCGCGGGGCGCAGTATCCGTTCATGAAGAATGAAGCCCTTTTGCATCACTGCAATAATGTTTTGCGCAGGAATGTCCTCATGCTCCAGTGATGCAATGGCCTGATGGCGATTCGGGTCGAAGCGTTCTCCTTCAGGGTGCAGGGCGTGAATATGGAATTTCTCGAAAACACTGGCGAGTTGTCGGGCCGTGAGTTCGACGCCGCTGCGATAGCTTTCCACTGATGCTTCCTTGACATGCTGGGCCGCTTCAAGGCTATCCATGACGGCGAGCAGTTCACCGGCAAAACTTTCCAAGGCAAATTTTCGTGCTTGAGCAAGTTCCGTTGCCGTACGCTTGCGCAAATTTTCCATGTCGGCACGAATACGCAGATTGTCTTCCTCTTTGGCGCGCAGACTTTCCTCGGCCTGAAGCAGGGCGGCCAAGGCCTCGTCTCGCGTCATAGTTGAAAGAGAGGACTCCGACTCAGGGGTCAATTCCTCGGGTACAGGGGCTTCTGAAGTGGTCATGCCATGCTCCGACAGTATGGTTGGGTTCGATGGCATACCATATGGGGATCGGAGTTGCAGGTTTCAAGAGGCTAATTTGTGGCTCCACGTTCTGCGGCGCGACGCTGCGTGGATTCCTGCTCCTGGGCTGAGGGCGGCATCTGGGGCAACCACCCCCCCAGGTTATTCCGCGCAATAGCGCTGAGGGCATCCAGCCAAGCAGGGTCATCGTTGAGGGCTGGGATATAGTGATAGGTTTCTCCGCCGTGGGTCAGAAACGTTGCTTTAACCTCCATTCCGATTTCTTCCAGCGTTTCCAGGCAGTCGGCGGGAAATCCTGGACACACCACTTGAACATGGCGCACGCCCTCTCGGGCCAATTGTTCCACCAGAGGAGCGGTGTACGGTTTGACCCATTCGGTGCGACCAAACAGTGATTGAAACGAAATTCGGTAATCAGACCCTTGAAGATTCAGGGCTTCCGCCAGTAAACGTCCGGTTTTGAGGCATTCGCAGTGATAAGGATCGCCCTTGTCCAAGGTATATTTGGGAACCCCGTGGAAACTCATGACCAATACCTGAGGGCGACCATGTTCGGCCCAAAAGGCTTCTATCCGTTCCTTGAGCGCCGCAATATAGCCGGGATCATCATGGTAGTGGCGTACCGTCCTGACTCCCGGGGCAGTGCGCCAGAGATTGAGGGCGTCAAACAACGCTGCTTGGCTCGACCCCGTGGTGCTGGCGGCGTATTGAGGGTAGAGCGGGAGCAACAACAAGCGGTCACACCCAGCTTGCTTCAGTTCGCTGACAGCCTGAGAAATACTGGGTTGGCCATAACGCATGGCGACGCGTACCACCGGTGGGTTGTCAGGGTAGTGGTCGGCCAGACGCGCTTCCAGACCCCGGGCCTGGCGCTCTGTGTAGATGCGCAAGGGCGAGCCTTCGGGCATCCAGATGGTGGCGTACTTTTTGGCGGATTGTCGAGGGCGGGTGTTGAGTATGATGCCGTGGAGCAAGAGCCACCACACGGGGCGCGGAATTTCCACGACGCGCGGATCCCCGAGAAATTGGGCCAGGTAGCGCTTTAATGCAGGCGCATCGGGGGCGTCTGGAGTGCCCAGATTCACCAGAATGAGACCGATTCTTTGGGTGAGTTGACCGTGGGTGTAGGGAGGTTCAGGGAGATAATGGGGCATGGTAAGAGACCGGGTCAATGTTGAGAGAGGGCACTGGAAAGCAGTTTGGCCGTGATGTCGACAATGGGAATGATTCGTTCATAAGCCATGCGTGTGGGCCCCACTACCCCCAAAGTGCCGACAACCTGACCATCCACTTCATAGGGGGCAGTGACCATACTGAAATCGTCGAGGGGGGAATGGCCCGATTCTCCCCCGATAAATATTTTTACGCCATCGCTGTTCTGGCTTTCATCGAGCAGTTGCAACAGCCCGGTTTTTTCTTCAAACAGGTCGAACAGACGACGCAACTTGTCGAGATTGCTGGACATGTCTCCATGGCCGACCAGACGAGTCTCACCACGCAAAATGTAATCGTCGGGAGGCGCTTTCAGGATTTCTTCACCCATGGCCAGGGCCTGGGTGGTCAGATGGCGAATATCATTTTTCAGGATCTGCAATTCTTGACGCAGTGCTTCTCGTAATCCGTCCAGATCATGGCCGCTATAGTGCTCGTTGAGATATTGTGCGGCTTGGCGCAGTTGGGCTGAGGTATAGGGACGGTCCGTCACCAGGATGCGATTCTGGACTTCACCGTCCAGGGTGACCAGAATCAGCAGGAGGCGAGATTCCGACAGGCGCATGAATTCCACGCGTTGGAAACCCGACAGGCGTCGTTTGGGCATGCGAACGATGCCGGCAAAAGTCGTCAGTTCCGCGAGCAATTGGGATGCTGCGGTCACCAGTTGTTGTGAATCGGCAGGGTGCAACTGGGTTTCCAGATGGGTTCGTGTTGCACTGGTCAACGGTTGAATGGTGAGCAGGGTGTCCACAAAAACCCGATATCCCCGTGGGGTAGGGATTCGGCCTGCAGAAGTATGGGGGCTGGCGATGAATCCCAATTCTTCGAGATCGGCCATGACATTGCGAATGGTGGCTGCAGACAGATCAAGTCCGGACAGGCGTGACAAGGCGCGTGAACCGACCGGTTGACCTTCGTCGATGTATTTTTCCACCAGAGCTTTGAGCAGAGCGCGTGCGCGATCGTTTAACATACCCGCCATTCTATCCGAAATATGGTTTAATTCTGTGGGTAACAGACCTGCGCTACTCTCGAGGAGTTCCATGAAGTCAAGTTTTACGCGTATTGGTGTCGTGGGCAAGGCGGACCCCCAGGGGCTACTGGCACCGCTCCGGCGTTTATTGGATCTGCTTGTGGAGCATGAATGCACGGTCGTGCTCGATGAGTGCGCTGCTGCCGCTCTGGGGGAACCAGGGGTACCTCTGGCGCAGTTGGCCACCCAGGTGGATCTGGGTGTCATCTTGGGTGGAGACGGCACTTTGCTCAATGCGACCCGGATACTGGCCCCCCATGGTGTTCCTTTGGTGGGAATCAACCTTGGCCAATTGGGGTTTTTGACGGATATTCCGGCCCAAACTCTGGAACAGAAGCTGGGACAAGTGCTCTCCGGACATCACACGGTAGAGGACCGAACCTTGCTCGAAGCCTGTCTGACCCGAAGTGATGGGACTTCAGAGAATTCCTTGGCATTGAACGATGTCGTGTTGTCCAAAGGTGCGCGTGGCAGCATGATTGAAGTGGAAGTCTTCGTAGATGATGGGTTTGTCTATAATCTGCGTGCTGATGGACTGATTTTGGCCACCCCTACGGGGTCCACGGCCTATGCCTTGTCCAGTGGAGGACCCATCGTTCATCCGGAACTTCAGGCCATGGTGCTTACGCCGATTTGCCCCCACACCTTGAGTAATCGTCCGGTGGTATTGAAGCAAACGGCCCGAGTTGAAATGGTCCTGCACAAAGGGGATGGCGCCTATGCCAGCTTCGATGTGCAGCATCAGATTCCCATGTTGCCCGGAGATCGCTTGAGTGTGACGTGTGCCAGTCGGTGCGTGCGCCTGATTCACCCTCCCGGCTACGATTATTTTGCCATGCTGCGCGAGAAATTGCGCTGGGGCACTCGCTTCTAGGACCCTGCTCATGTTGCAATCTCTCACCATTCGTGATTTTGTGTTGGTGCATCGTCAAACCCTCGAATTTAGTGCGGGTTTTACCGCCTTGACGGGGGAAACCGGCGCGGGGAAATCCATTCTTCTGGATGCCCTGGAACTGGTACTGGGAGGTCGTGCTGATCCTGATGCGGTGCGTCAGGCAGCGGAGCGTGCCGAAGTCACGGCTGAATTTACCCTCACCGACGCCTCACGGGCCTGGCTCGAATCCAACGAGTTGACCACGGAAGAGGATGAATGTCTGTTGCGACGCGTGGTGGAATCCACCGGCAAATCCCGCGCATTCATCAATGGAAGAAGTGTTACCGTCACCCAGTTGCGGGCACTCGGTGAGTTGTTGCTCGACATCCATGGGCAACATGCTCACCAGGGTTTGTTGCGGGGAGCGGTACAGCGCGATCTGCTGGATACCTTTGGGGGGCATGGCGAATTGTGTCGCGGCGTGCAGAGTGCGTGGCAGGAATGGCAGGCGGCTGAGCAGGCATTGACCCATGCTGCACAGAAACAGTTGGACATGGCGCGCGAACGCGCCGCTCTGGAAGAAACTCGTGACTTACTGGCACCACTGGATCTCACTCCCGGACGGTGGGAGACCCTGCAGGCAGAACATTCCCGCTTGAGTCATCGCGCAGAATTGCTTCAGGGATTGGAGCACACTCTGGAGTTATTGGCCGAAGGCGACCAGGCAGTACAACACCAGATTGCCCAAGCATGCCTCGAACTCGACGGATTGAGAGTTCACGACAACGCCTTGGAGACAGCATTTCAGTTGCTCGAGAATGCCCAGATCCAGGTGGAAGAGGCGCGTGATGAAGTGCAACATCACTTGCGCGGCATGGATCTCGATGACCAACGCTTGTCCCAGATTGAAGAAGAAATGCAGCTCTGGCATGGGTTGGCCCGACGCCTGCGGGTCCATCCGGAAGAACTCATCTCCCTCCGCAGTCATACCCTGAGTGCCTTGACGGCTCTGGAGTCGCAAGATTCTCTGACGCACTTGGCAGCACGGCGGGATCAAGGGTGGCATCTTTATGAAGCTGCCGCCCAGGCCTTAACCGTTGTCCGTCAACGGGCTGCACGCCACTTGGGCGAACAAGTCACGATCACCATGGCAGAATTGGCTTTGGCGCAGGGAAGATTTGAAGTCACCCTGAAACCCTTGGAGAAACCGGCAATTACCGGTCTGGAATACGTGGAATTTCAGGTGTCTGCCCATTCCAGTCAGCCTCTGGCTCCATTGGCCAAAGTGGCTTCTGGGGGGGAATTGTCGCGCCTGAGTCTGGCGTTACAAACCCAACTGGCCGGAGCTTCAGAGGTTCCAACGCTGATTTTTGATGAAGTGGACAGCGGCATTGGTGGTGCGGTTGCGGAGCGGGTAGGGCAACTGCTGGCTTCTTTGGGACATCATCATCAGGTGCTCTGTGTCACTCACCTGGCGCAGGTGGCCACCTGCGCCCAGCAACAATGGCGGGTCACCAAATGTGAAACGGGGGGGCTGATCACCAGCGCTGTTGAAGTGTTGGATACGGATCAACGCATCGAGGAAATTGCGCGTATGTTGGGAGGGGTCACGGTCACGGAAACCGTGCGTCAGCATGCCCGTGAGATGTTGCAGGACAAATTCTAAACGAAGTCGCTACTTCGAATAGCGTTGGGGGGCAATGGCCAGGACCAGTTCTTTTTCCAGGGGGAGAGGTTCTCCTTCCAGCCAAGCAGTGATCAGATCTGCCCCCAACGCTGCCCATACCAGACCGCGAGAACCCAGGGCGGTCAGGGCAAATAACCCCGCAGTGCCCGGCACGGGTCCGATGATGGGCAGACGATCGCGGCTGACGCTGCGAAAGGCCACACGTTCGGACATGACGGCGGGCAGCGGCGACCCTTCGGGCAATACAGGAGACAGGCGTTGCAGGTTGGCTTCCTGATCAGCAAGTTTGGGGGTTATCGCTTCGTCGACAGCATAGGTGGCACCCACGCACAGCCCCCCCGGCGCTCCGGGAATGATGTAGCCATCGCGGCAAAGTACTGGGTTATGGGGGGGGAACGGGTCGGGCCGACATTGGGTAATTTGCCCGCGCAGGCGCTGGCGCGGCCAGGGAGGGGGAACCACTAAGGGAAGGGGTTGTGCTCCTGTAGCCAGGATAGCAATGGGTGCTGTCGCCACGAGCTGATCCTGATCGTTGCGCGCTTCCCACAAACCAGAGTGGGTGTGCAGGGTGACAGTGTGATTCCAGAGGCAGGTCACGGAAGGTGCGGCGGCCAGGGCGGAGTGACAGAGTTGACCGGGATCTACCCATCCCGCCATAGGAAAGTGCAGGCCTCCCCAAGGGGCAGAACAGTGACCCAGTTGAGCGGCCTCTGGCGCATCGAGCCAGTGCACCAGGGCAGGGGGGAATGCCAAAGTCTGAATCAGGTGCCGTAAACTCTGCGCCTCTTCCATGGAGGATGGAAGGGAAAGTGCCCCTGGAAGATCGAAGCAGGGAGGTCGTGAGCTCGAATGCAGTCGTTGAAGCCACGCCAGGGTGGTCAAAAAGCCATTACGGCTGAGCCGTGCAGCACGATTGTCATCGAGGCTGAGAAATGGACGCAAAATTCCCGCCGGATTCCCCGAAGCTTCCTGGGCTGGGCCATGATGCGTATCCACCAGACTGACCTGCCACCCCCGCCGACTCAGGGCATAGCTCACCAGGCAACCAGCCAGTCCTGCGCCGATCACCAGTGCTTGGCGCAGGGGGGGCGGATGAAGAGACGCAAGGAGGGCGGGTTGTTGTGATCGGCGTACCACGGCATCATGAGCAGCACGAGGGATTTTATCGAAGCAGGCTTGCAGACGTTCCCGCTTGGGGCCGAAACCGGGGCACTTCCAGGTGCGAAATCCATGGTGTTCCAAGGTGCGCCGCACGTCACCGGCCACACACCAGGAAGCCAGGGTGGCGCCATGACGACACAGGCGTGCCACCTGGCGTAACACAGGGTCAGACCAGGGAACCGGGTTGACCCGAGGGGAAAAACCATCGAGGTAGACGGCGTCGGCGGCTAGGGTCAATTGTCCCAAGAGGGTTTCCATGGGGCCCAGAGCAAGGTGCAAGATTACCCGACCATGATCAAATTCAATGCGATGTAAGCCTGGGGTGAGCACAGGCCAGGCCGCGATGAGAGCTCGCGCTTCTTCGACCAGTGCCGTCTGTGGTGCTAGGGCGCTGCGCAACTCTGCAGCCCTCAGGGGAGAATTTTCGACAGAGACAAAATGGAGGCGCGCGGTCAACGGGGCATGCTGGCGCCAGACGCGCCATGTTTCCAGGAAATTCAGTCCCAAACCAAAGCCGGTTTCCAGAATTTGGAAAGAGGTACAGTTCTTCCAGCGTTCGGGCAGATCATTGCCTCCCAGAAAAACCGCCTGACACTGGGCCAAGGCGCCTGCCCGGGAATGATAGACATCTCCATACTCAGAGGAGAAAGGAACCCCTCCCTCATAACTCAGGGGGGTATGGTTCAATCGTGGCATCAGGAGGAGACGGCAGTGATCCGTCCTTGGGACATTACAGTATCTTGTTGATCAGATCTTCGCCCAGACCGATGCCTGCACCCATTTCCATGGCACGGCCAAACCCTGAATTCAGGAAACCGCCGAGGGCCCCAAACAAGCCACCTGATTGTTGTGGCGCATTCATGGGTTGACCATAACCCTGATTGGGATATCCTCCGGGGGCCATGGTGGGCATCATTTGCTGTGCCTGATTTTGCCAGAGGGCATGAATGGCTTGTAAGGTATTCCCCATTTGTTGCTGCTGCCCCTGAATGGCCAAGGCAGTCTCGCGCAGGTCAAGTAACCACTCACGGGCTTCGGGATGTCCGGCCTGCGCCGCACTCTGCAATTTGGTTGCGAGGGATTGCAACTGCTGTCCCACCTGTTGGCTTTGAACTTGTAATTGTTGGTATTGCTGATCGACGGTCTGGATATCCATGGGTGCTTCTCCGTGTCCAAAATCTCATTGTACCGCGAAATATCCCTGTTGTTCGACGCTGGCGTCTGAGATCCTCGGGCTATTCTGCCAGGGCATAAAGGAATTCTTCCTTGAACTCTTACGGGGTGCCATGGGTTCGGTCGCTACGCACCGACTCATGTTTGACTCAACCACCGGACGGTGCATTCTCTTGCCGTCAGGCAGGTGAGTACCTCCGGTTTTTTTTGGAGGTTTCATCATGACTTTGGCGATTCGTCTCATGGCAGGATTGTTGCGTGCAGGGTATTGGGGAGGTTTGTCCTTGATGAGAGGGTGGAATCAGCAGTGGCGGCGAGGGCAAGGTGTGGCAGCTTTGATGCGGGAAATCGACGGTGTGGTGGTCGCGCAAAAATCATCTGAAGATCGCGTGATTTCTCCACCCGTGTCTGCAGAAGGGGCTTCAGCGATGGAACCGGGGGGGGCATTTTCTTCCACGGGTCAGCCCTTGATTCGCTATGGAGATGGGTTCAGCGTGGTGTGTCGCTGTTACCCGGGTGAAGGCAGGGTAGTCCGGTCCTTGTGGCTGGATTATGGCAAATTGCGGCGTCGTTATGGGGCCATGGTGGAGCGGCGCTTGCGCTTGCGCGCCGGGGAAGGAGTTCAGGAGATGCAGGCTTTGCCCCATCAGGCAAAGCATCCCACTCGCCCCTGGGGGAGGATAGCGTTGACAGAAGTCCATCATGTCTTTCCCTCGCTGCAGGATCAGGGTTTGTTAAAATTGATGGATAAAACCGTCGAGGAGTGTCAGACCCTGATTGAGGCGGAAGTGCCGGATGGATTGCTACACAAGCGTCCTTGGCATATTTTGCCCCCCTGTCCCGCCCCTGAACACGATCTTTCTGACGTGCAGAAACGCCGTAAGGTGATTGAAATGAGCATGGAAGAAGTGCGAGCCAAGGATGCCAAACGAAAAAGCCCCTTGGCAAGTACCAACAAGTCGTATCCTACGCTCATCCAAGCACCCGCCGTGCGTACCTTTCGTGGGGTACTTGAAAGCACGGGATTTGTGGAGCGCACGGATCCATCCGGACGCAAGTCTCGCACCTTCTTTGCAGAGGTTCGGGATGAGGTTCAGAGGATTCGGCATACCGGATCCGATTTGCAACGAGCATTGCTGCGAGAGCAGATCGTGGCAGGAGATACGGTGGAGATTTTTGCCATCGGACTCGTACCTATGGGTTCCGGAAAATATAAAAAGAAAATCTGGAGCGCCCGCAAAGTCAGCTGAACGGTGCAGTTCCTACGGAAACTGCTACAATTTTAACCCCTCCTGCAGAGGGGTTTTGTTTGTGCAATATCTGCTACCATCTGCTCCCCTCTGGTAAAAATCGTAAGGGTATTTCATGAAGTGGATTGTGTTGATCGTGGTTCTGGTGGTCCAGTCGTGGCGTCCTGTGCTTTGGCAGGCAAGTCTGTGGCGTCAATATGCCCATTGGCTGGAAGTATGGGCACGGCGACTGAATATGAATACGAGCGATCCGGGGCGGTGGGGTTTGGGAGTGGTTGTGCCACTCCTGATGCTCTGGCTGATTCAGAAAGGGAGCACCTACCTGGGGCTGGAATATATCGTGGAAGGGATGGTTCTCTGGTTCTGTCTTGATTTTCATCAGGCTGTCAATGGGTTGACGATGCGTCACGAGCAAGGAGTAGGCAGTTCCGCAGGGGAATCCCAGGGACTGAGGGAGGCCATTGAAGTCGCACTGAATCACGCCTATCGATGGTTCTTTGCTCCCCTTTGGTGGTTTTTTGTCCTGCCGGGTGCCAGCGGTGCCTTACTCTACCTCTGTGCCTGGAAGGTAGCTCAGTGGTTGAGTTCAGAAGATAAGGAAGAGGGAATGGCGTGGCGGTTTGTGGGATTGCTCGACTGGATTCCTCTCCGGCTCACGGCATTATCCTTTGCCGTGGTGGGAGATTTTGAAGAGGCTTTGTTCGTGTGGCGTGGGTTGGTGCCGCGCCATAGCAGTCACCTGCTGATTGCCGTGGCAGGCGGCGCTCTGGGAATCACTCTGGGGAGCCATACCGACAGTGATGAGGACGAAGAAGTTCTCATGGATGAAGCGGATTTGCTCAGCACAGAAGGGTTGTTATGGCGCACCCTCGTCCTCTGGGTCGTGGTGTTTGGTTTGTTGACGACGGCGACCTGGCTGCGCTGAGGGGAGACGGGTACGGGCGTTCTCCTGTGCCACATCCAGCAATGTGGCCAGGCGTTGCAAGCGTTGCGGATGATCGCCAGCAAAGGCCTTGAACGCACAGCCAGGTTCTTTGAGATGGTGACAGTCCGGGAATCGGCAGTGGCCTTGCAGTGCTGAAAACTCTGGAAAAAATGCCGGCAAATCGGTGCTGGATAAATAGCTCAGACCGAATGCCTGTACGCCCGGACTATCGAATATTTGTCCCCCTTCTGGCAGGGCATATGCCCGGGTGGCGGTGGTGGTATGGCACCCTGAATCGAGGGCCAGGGAAATGGCCTGAGTCGTGGCCCGCGCTTCCGGAATCAAGGCATTCAGCAAAGTGGATTTCCCCATCCCCGATTGGCCGACCAATAAACTGCGATGCTGACTCAGATAAGGGAGCAGAGGGGTCGTATCGGTGACGGCGCTGAGTTCGATGACGCGATAGCCTAAGGACTGATAATAGGCCAGAGTCGGGCGCCAGAGAGAACTCGCCTGCACAAGATCTGCCTTGTTGTGGATTACCAGCACGGCAACGCGACTGGCTTCGGCCGCCACCAGGCAACGGGAGAGCAGATCCTGGCTGGGCGTCGGCTCTCCGGCAGTGACGATCACGACTTGATCCACATTGGCCGCCAGGAATTTTTCACGGCGGGCATCAGCACGATAAAACAAGGTGTCCCGTGGCGCGATGTGTTCAATGACGCCCTGATTCGAACTGCTGGGGGTAAAACCCACCACATCACCACAGGCCACGTCATGGCGTTTGCCGCGCTGTACGCAGGACCAGAGTGCGCCGTGGTCATCCAGCACTTCCGTATGTTGACCGAAAACGCCCATAACCTGTCCCGAACGCAGGGCAATGCTCATTGGCTCTTCCCCAGAGGAGCGTGTATCATGCGCCGAAGAAAGGAAATATGGTGCAGGGCAGAAAGCGGTATGAAACAGGTCATCGGGACTCAAAAAGGATCATTATGGCACAGGACAAGACTCACCTGATATGGGTGGATATGGAAATGACTGGACTCGATCCCGCACGGGATCGCATCATCGAGGTCGCGGTAGTCGTGACCAGTAACACCCTCGATATCGTGGAAGAGGGACCGGTTTGGGCGGTACATCAGGACGATGCTGTGCTCGATGGCATGGATGCCTGGAATAAAGGCACCCATGGCAAATCCGGTTTGATCGATCGGGTGCGTGCCTCTACCTACGATGAAGCGTGGGTGGAGCGGGAACTGCTGGAATTTTTACGGCGCCATATACCGGCAGGTGAATCTCCCATGTGTGGTAATTCCGTGTGCCAGGACCGACGTTTCATGGCCAACTACATGCCGCAGTTGGAGCAGTATTTTCATTATCGGAATCTGGATGTGAGTACCTTGAAAGAACTGTCAAAACGCTGGCGTCCGAGCGTTTACGGCGCATTCAAAAAGTCTGGCCGCCACGAAGCTCTGGCGGATATTCTGGAATCCATCGCTGAATTGCGTCATTACCGCGAGCATTTCTTGCGTCTCGAGTAATGGCGCTCAACGTCGCGCCGAATCGAGATAGCCTAAAAACTGGTCCTCAGGGATGTACCCAGCCAAACGCATATCTTCTTTTTCATGGCCCTCACGGTCGAAGAACAGCGTTCCCGGAGGCCCAAAAAGGCTGAAATGAGCCAGAAGATCGTGGTCAGCAGCGGTGTTGTGGGTGACATCGATACGGAGCCGCACAAAATCCCCCAAGGCTTTTTTCACCGCAGGACGGGCCAACACGGTGCGATCCATTTCCACGCAGGAAGCACACCAGTCGGCATAGAAATCTACCAGCACCGGGCGGTGTTCGGCCGCCGCCTGGCGTAACTGGTGATCGAGGCTAACAACAGAATCCACCGGGGTAAAGGGTGGAATATCCGTGGCAACCGGAGACCGGACTAGGGGTAAAATGATGAACAAAGCCACCAGGATCAAAACGACCCCAAAGGAACGCTTGACCCAGTTCATCCAGCGACCGGCTCGTGGCAACAGGGCTCCGGCCGAGGTTCCAATGACCAGGAGTGGCATTCCCATGCCCAAGGCCATGGTAAAGAGCGCGCTGCCCCCTAAAACCACATCATGGGTCTGCGCGATGTAGAGTAACCCCCCCGCCAAGGGTGCCGCTACGCAGGGACCCATGACTAGGGATGACAGCATGCCCATAAACCCCACTCCCCAGTAATGTCCACCGGGCAAGCGGTTGGAGGTGAGGGTAAGGCGGTTTTGCAGGGCGAGGGGAAGTTGCAGTTGATAAACGTCGAACATGGATAGGGCAAGAAGGACAAAAATTACCGCAGTGGCGATCTGGACCGGGGGCGTTTGCAGGGCATTGGACAGTAAAGTCCCCGTCAAACCCGCCAGTACGCCGACCACGGCATAGGTTAGGGCCATACCCATGACGTAGGTCAGGGATAGGGTGAAGGCGCGGGTTTTGGTGACGGAGGCCCCTTGTCCCGCGATAATGCCCGAAAGAATGGGGATCATGGGAAATACACAGGGCGTCAGCGCCAGCAACAGACCAAAACTGAAGAAGCTGGCCAGAACCAGCAGGGGTTTGGCGCCCTTCAGGTAACTGGCAAAGTCTTCAGGCCGCCCAGAGTCGGCAGCCGGTGGGGTGGAGGACATGTCACCCCCGGAGGAAAGGGCGGAATAGCGTTCGCCGTCGAGTCGAAAGTCCTGGGTGGTAGGAGGGTAGCAGATGCCATGATCGGCACAGCCTTGGTAGCTGATCGACAGACGCGAAGGAATGGTGGGGCCGGTTCCCTTGAGTTCGACCTGGAATGGATGGCGGTAGACCCATACCTGGCCAAAGCTGGGGTCCTCCTTGGCTTCAGCGCTGGGAAATTTCAGAATAGGGGTGGGTGACCCGGAAGGCAACTGAACGCGAATGCGATCGCGATACAGGTAATATCCTGGGGCGGGAGTGAAAGAGAGGATCAGGGAGCCGGAATCAGCCGCCGTATCTACCGCGACCTTGAAGGCTTGGTCAGGCATAAGAAAGGTGCGTGGTTCCGTCTCAGGCGTGACCGCTGCGGGCAGGACAGGGGGATGGTCAGGAAGCCCGTCAATGGCCAGCGCTTGCCCCCCATGGAGCGATAGCAGGAGAATCACGAGGCGGACGAACTGGTTCGATGGCCGACTGAAGGCTAAAACACGGAACATGGTCAATTGGTCTCGGTCAAAGGACAGTAATTCTACTCCGACTCGTTGGGGGATGGGGAGTTCCCCGACAATAGCAAACGTTGCCAAGCCCAGTTGACATGTTCGCGCACCAATGCCGAAGAATGTTCCCGGTGATGGGCCAGAGCGGACCAGGCGGCGGCTGTGGGTGGGCCATTGCCGAGGGCTACGGCCAGATTGCGCAACCAGCGTTCATGGCCAAGTCGACGTATGGGGGAACCGGCAAGTCGTTCGGAAAAATCAGCCGAAGTCCAAGTCATCAATTGCGCCAGTGCATCTTCCTGCAGTGTTTTTCTGGGAGCAAAAGCCAGGGCGCTGACGGCAGGGGAGGCAAAGCGGTTCCAGGGGCACACCAGTTGGCAGTCATCGCATCCATATATTCGGTTGCCCATGAGGGGTCTCAGGGGTTCAGGAATTGGGCCGAAATGCTCGATGGTCAGATAGGCGATGCAGCGACGGGCATCCAGTTCGTAGGGGGCAATAATAGCGGCGGTGGGACAAATGTCGAGGCACGCCTGACAACGGCCGCAATGGGCAGTGACGGGAGAGTCCGCAGGGAGCGGCAAATCACAGCACAGTTCCCCCAAAAAGAAGAATGATCCCTGGCGCTGGAGCAATAGAGTATGTTTCCCGCGCCATCCCAACCCTCCTTGTGCGGCAATTTCCACTTCAAACAGAGGGGCACTGTCACTGAAGGGGCGGTAACTAAAAGGTCCCCATAGGAGGCTGGTACGCTGTGCCAATGCTTCGAGGCGACGGCGCATCAGGCGATGATAATCCTGGCCCAGGGCGTAGCGTGCCACATAGCCACGCGCCGGATTCGCCAAATTCGCTTCCATATGCAGCAGGGATTGGGGCAAGTAGGGCAGGCTTACACTGATGAGGCAGGTGGTACCGGGCCACAGTTGTGCGGGATCAGCGCGTAATGCGGTGTTCTTGGCCAAATAGTCCATCTCTCCATGGTGGCCGGCAGCAACCCAACGGGCCAGCTGGGCACTGGCTTGTGCCAGTTGGGGGCGGCTGACACTGAGGGCAGAAAACCCCAAGTCAGCAGCTTCCCGGGTCAGCAGAGAGCGCAGGGCAACAGGATCGGAACAGGTCATGGAGAACGGCGCGGTAGTGAGTAATGGATTATTATCCGAGAATTGGTCAGAGGGTAGGGGAAGTTTGTGAGTCAGGGAGAAACGCGGCAGCGGACACAGTGGGCATTGCCTGATGCCGAATCTACGGAGCAATGGGGACGGCGCTGGGCGCCCTTTCTGGAACCGGGAATGGTGATTTCCTTTGCAGGAACCTTGGGTGCCGGTAAAACTTCGCTGATTCGCGGGATTTTGCGTGGTCTTGGCGTGACCGGCTCCATTAAAAGTCCGACTTATGCTTTGCTTGAAACTTATTTGCTTTCCAGGTTATACTGTTATCACTTTGATTTCTATCGGATCAGCAATTCTTACACTGCGGAAGAAGGAGAATTCAGAGAATGCTTTCGAGAGGATAGCCTGTGTCTCATCGAATGGCCTGAAAAAGTGGTCTCTTGGCTACCTCCGGTGGATGTGGCTTGGGGGCTGGAAATTCAGGGATCAGGTCGCATCCTGCGCGTCTTGGAGGCTTCTCCACGAGGAATGAAATGTCTCGAATCCATGCTCGATTTTTACTCGTCGCCCTGACCCTGTGGTCGGTGGTGGCGGTCGTGCAGGCTGCTGAAACCCGTATCCGGGCGGTGCGTCTATGGCCCGCCAGCGAATACACTCGGGTCACCTTTGAAGCGCACGAGACGATTCAAAGCAGCCTGTTTTCTGTGCCCAATCCTGATCGCCTGGTATTGGATCTGGACGGGGTGACGGCAACGCAACCCCTGGAACAGATGGCGGCCAGCCTTAGTCCCGATGATCCCTACTTGCGTCGTATCCGCGTCGGACGCTTCAAACCTGGGGTAGTACGGGTGGTGTTTGATCTCAAGGTCCCCGTGAAAGCCAGTACCGCTTTGCTAGAACCCGTGGGAGAGTATGGCTATCGTCTGATACTCGATATCTATCCTGCCGTCGCCACTCCCGATCCACTGGCGCCGTTACTCGACAAAGCACGACTGCAAGTCGACAATCAAGCGCCGGTTCCAGCAGCTCCCCCGGCCACTGTGGCAGCAGAAACGGCTGTCCCGCCTCCTGCTGAATCCTCTGCCAGCCCCCCCCAAGCACCGGTTTCCATGGCATCGTCCGGGTCCAGGAGACCTCTGCTGATTGCGGTGGATGCCGGTCATGGCGGGGAAGATCCGGGAGCCCATGGGGAGGGAGGCACCCACGAAAAAAATGTCACTCTGGCCATAGCCCGACGCCTCAAAGCCGCCATCGATGCTCAACCCGGACTGTCTGCCGTATTGATTCGCGATGGTGACTATTTCATTCCGTTGCAGGAGCGGACGGCTAAGGCCCATCACTTGCATGCGGACCTGTTCGTATCGGTCCACGCCGATGCGTACATCAATCAGGACGCTCGCGGCTCCTCGGTCTTTGCCTTGTCGGAAAAGGGCGCGACCTCAGTGGCGGCACGATGGATCGCCCGACATGAAAACGATGCCGATTTGATCGGCGGGGTGACCATTCAGCCGCATCAGGCTTATCTGGCTCAGACGCTGTTTGATTTATCGCAGACAGCGACCATCAATGACAGCCTTAAAATGGCGCGTTCGGTTCTGGGTCAACTGGATCAAATCAATGTGCTCCACCGGGGTTTTGTTGAACAAGCCGGATTTGCCGTGCTCAAGTCTCCCGACATCCCTTCCATTCTGGTGGAAACCGCTTTCATTACCAATCCCGAAGAAGAACGGCATCTGAATGATCCAGCCTATCAGGAGAAACTGGCCCAGGCGATTACTCACGGGTTGCAGGACTATCTGCGGAAAAGCTCTGCTTGGACCCATTTGTCAGGAACCACTGCGGCCACTGTGGCAGCCACCCCATGAGCCGTATTCGGCCCCTTGACCCGCTGCTGATCAGCCAGATTGCCGCGGGGGAGGTGATCGAGCGACCAGCATCGGCCCTCAAGGAGTTGGTGGAAAATGCTTTGGATGCCGGAGCGACGGACATCGCAGTGACTCTTGAAGATGGTGGGATGCGTCGCATTCGAGTGGAAGATGATGGTCAGGGGATTCATGCCGACGACATTGCATTAGCGCTTCAGGCCCATGCCACCAGCAAACTGACTTCCCTGGAACAATTGGGGTGCATCCACAGTCTGGGTTTTCGCGGGGAAGCCTTGGCAAGTATGGCAGCCATCGCCCGGGTCACGCTGACGGCGCGTACAGAGGAAGCCCCCCATGCCACCACGGTGACGGCCACTGGCGGTGTTCTCGAAGCACCCATGCCAGCTGCGCGCACCGTGGGGTGCAGTGTTATCGTCGAAGATCTCTTCAGTCAGACGCCAGCACGACGTAAATTTCTCAAGTCAGTGGCAACAGAGTTCGGCCATTGTGATGAACTCTTGCGCCGCTTGGCTTTGGCTCACCCCCATACGGCCTTTCGTTTGACTCATCAGGGGCGATTGCTGCGTGACTGGCCGGTGGTGACCCTGGAGGCACGAGTACGGGCCGTCTTGGGGGAGGAATTTCTTCAGCAGGCGCTGGCGGTTGAGGAAGGCTCCCCCCTGGTGTCTTTGCACGGGTGGATTCGCCACCCGACCGCGAACCAGGGACGGGAAAACCAGTATTTTTTTGTCAATGGGCGATTTGTCCGAGACCGACTTCTGACTCAGGCAGTGCGTCAGGCGTATCAGGATGTTCTTCACGGACAATCCCAAGCGGGGGTGGTGTTATTCCTGACGGTCGATCCAGAGCGCGTGGATGTCAATGTTCATCCGGCCAAAACGGAAGTCCGCTTTCAGGAATCTTCGGCTATTTTTCGTTTTGTGATGCAATCCTTACATAAAACCTTGAGTCGGACCCATCCGGCGGCACACCTCAATGATTCGGTTGAAGGACATGCGTCCATGGCCGAACTGGAGCGCCCAGAAATTCCCGTGGGCACTCGACAGACCGCGCTGTTTCTGGAAGAACCTGACCGCTTTCATGCGGCGTTATTTGGGCATTCCACCTCCCCAGAGATCACTACGGCTGCGCTACAGCACCCCGTGGAGGTCAATTCGGTTCATCCAGGCAGCCCACAGCCAGAGGCGGTGGTGAGTGTTGCCCCCCCCTTGGGTTATGCTCTGGCTCAGCTCCATGGGGTCTATATTCTGGCCCAGAATAGGCAGGGACTCATTGTGGTGGATATGCATGCCGCGCATGAGAGAATCCTCTACGAGCGCCTCAAAATTGCTCACGACCAGGGATTGGTCATGCAACCCTATCTCACCCCTCCCGTATTGACGGTGGACAGCCGCGAAATGGCGGTCATCGAGCAGCATGGAGCGGTGCTCCTCAGTCTGGGTCTGGAACTGGCGGTGCGGGGACCCCATCAGGTGGCGCTCCGCTCTTGGCCGGTGTTGTTGTCAGGCGTAGATCCGTTGCCGGTGGTACGACAGGTCCTGCGTGACATGGATGACTATGGTCACAGCGGACGTCTGGAACAAGCGCGCAATGAGTTGCTGGCTACCATGGCCTGCCACAGTGCGGTGCGCGCTCAGCGTTATCTTTCCCTCATGGAAATGAATGCCTTATTGCGCGATATGGAATCCTTGGAACGCGCGGATCAATGCAACCATGGCCGCCCCACCTGGCGTCAGATACCCCTCGCAGAACTGGATCAATGGTTTTTACGTGGCCGTTGATATGAATGCTCCGGTGATTTTCCTGTTGGGTCCCACGGCCAGTGGTAAAACCAATCTTGCCTGCGATTTGGCCGAGCATTTTCCTCTAGAACTGATCAATGTAGATTCTGCCAGCGTCTATCGCGGTCTCGACATTGGAACCGCCAAACCCGATGCCCAGACTCGGGCACGCCACCCACATCATCTGATGGATTGGGTTGATCCTGACGACCCCTACTCGGCGGCCCGTTTTGTCGCTGATGTTCAACTCCTCTTGCCGGAGATCCGGGCACGGGGACGGATCCCTTTACTGGTCGGGGGGACGCCCCTGTATTTTCAGGCATTGCAACGGGGCTTGTCGACTTTACCTGCAGCAGCGCCGGATGTGCGCGCACAGCTCGAGGAGGAAGCGCGCGTGGTGGGATGGCCAGCCCTGCACCAGCGCTTGCAGGAAGTGGACCCGCTGACTGCAGCCCGTCTGGCGCCGTTGGATCGGCAACGCATTCAGCGTGCTCTGGAAGTCTGGATGGTGACGGCTCGCCCCCTGTCCTCCTGGCATGCCGAAGACTCAAAACAGGGATTACCCGGACCGGTCCTGACGTTGGGGTTGGTCCCTGGGGACAGAACGATCCTGCACGAACGGATTGCGGCGCGTTTTCATGCCATGGTGGCAGCGGGTCTTGAGCAGGAAGTGATGGATTTGCGCCAGCGTTATTCCCTCCATGGCGACTTACCTGCCATGCGTGCCGTGGGATACCGTCAGGCATGGCAATTGTTGGAAGGAGAACTGGGTCCCTCCGAGTGGGTGGAACGCGGTATCATCGCCACCCGGCAATTGGCCAAGCGACAATTGACTTGGCTGCGCTCCTGGGCCGATCTGCAATCCATCGATGCCCTGGCGCAAAACTGCGCAATGCGTGCCCAGGATCTGGTCCGGCGTTTTCTCGCCCCGCTTTAAGCGTTATCACCCGTTTGCGGCAGAATACAGGCATCGCGCTGGCCTCGGGCCAGAGTCAAGCGAACCTGTTGCCCGCTCTCCAGTTGATCCGCATCTTCCACGATCCGTCCTTGAGCATCGAGAACGAGGGCATAACCCCGCTGTAAAATTCCGCGAGGGTTCAGGTGAGCCAATGCCCGCTGGTGTGCTTCGAGTCGATGGCGCTGTCGTTCCAGCCAGCGTTGGGTGGACTGTTGCCAACGCGATTCCAGGGCTCTGAGGTTTTGCCGGCGCTGCTCCAGTTGCTGTCCGGGATGGATGAGGCGTTGGCCCAACAAGCGTAAATGATGATGTTGCTGTTCCCAGTAGCGTCGATATAACGCTTCCCAGCGTTGGCGTCGCTGGTCGAGATGCAGTGTATGCAGCTCCACGCGCCGGCGCCATGCCGTAGACATTCTCTGGGCACTGCGCAGCAGGTGATGGTTCAATGCGGCCAGTTCCGGGCAGACCATCTCGGCCGCCGCCGTGGGAGTCGGGGCCCGTTGATCGGCCACAAAATCTGCTAGGGTGAAATCGGTTTCATGACCGATACCCGTGACCACTGGGAGGGGGCAGGCGGCGATGGCGCGAACCACCACTTCTTCATTGAAGGCCCAGAGATCTTCCATGCTTCCTCCACCCCGACATATCAGGAGCACGTCGCATTCATTCCTGATTCCTGCCTGTTCGAGACGTTGAGCGATGACAGGGGCGGCTCCTTCCCCCTGTACCGGTATGGGATAAAGAATGATGGACAAAAATGGCGCGCGCCGCTGCAGCGTCGTCAGGACATCGCGCCATGCGGCGGCAGCGGGGGACGTGAGGACACCTAAGTTGCGCGGTAAGAAAGGAAGGGGACGCTTGCGGCTTGCTTCAAAAAGCCCTTGAGCCGTCAGTTGGGTTTTGAGACGGTTGAAGGCCTCATAGAGAACACCTTGGCCTGCAGGGAGCAGAAAATCTACCAGAATTTGACAAGATCCATTGGGGGCATAGTAGGAAACACTCCCGTGAATTTTGACAGCCAGCCCGTTTTTGGGGCGCAACGCTCCAGGAATTTGGCGCGAACGAAACATGACGCAGCGAATTTGGGCTTGCGCCTCTTTGAGATTGAAGTACCAGTGACCTGACGTCGCTTCAGTAAAATTGGAAATTTCCCCATGAATCCAGCACGCCGGTACACCTTGTTCCAACACCCGTTGAAGCTTGGTTGTGAACTCGGTTACGCTGAGCGCATCCTCGACAGGACGGGGAGAATCTGCGGAAAGTTCCGACAAAGAGCTATGGATATGGGTGGGAAGGTTCATGGGTCAAGCCAGTCATGGATTGCGGGAATATTGTCGTTTGTCAAGGATTTTAATTGCCAATCCGGGGTTGTACAAAAACTAGACGATGCAAGAAAAGTGTAACAAAGTTAAAAGGTTGATGCAGTAACAACGACACTGTTCACATACTTATCCACAGAGAATGTGGACAATCCTGTCTGCTTTGAGAGAGGGGACAGGGAAGCGTAGCGTATCCATAAAACCTTCTCAACGCCATCGCCAAGATGCCCGGCGATCCTTTACAATGGACCAGTTTATCTGAAGTTGAGAGGAAATCGTGGGAATGGGCATAGCAGCGGCCGGTTGGCCCAGCATTTTGTTACTGCTGGTTTCTGTGGGGGCTTTGGCGATTATCGTCGAGCGCGCACTGGTGCTGCGTCCTCGACGGGTGATTCCGCCAGGGTTACTCGAGGAAGTGTTGGCAGAGATCGCGCGCCAAGGGGTGAGTCCGGCTCTGGTACAACGTCTGGATCAAGGCACCCCTCTGGGGCGGGTGTTGGCTGCCGGATTGCGCAATGAGCGTCATACCCGGGAAGTGATGAAAGAGGCCATTGAGGAATCCGGACGCGCAGTGATGGTAGAACTGGAAGGAAGGGTGGGTCTCCTCGGCACTCTGGCCTCTGTCAGTCCGCTGTTGGGTTTATTGGGGACGGTGGTGGGCATGATCCTGCTGTTTCAGGGCGGCGGGAGCAATTCGCCGGAAACCTTGGCGCAAGGAATTGCCATGGCACTCTACAACACCGCATTCGGATTGGTGGTGGCGATCCCCGCCTTGATTTTCTATCGTCTGTTTCGGGGGCGTCTGGAGCGTCTGGGCAGCGATATGGAACAGCAGGCCATCAAACTGGTCGAGGTTCTCCATGGCGATCGTCAACCATGAATTTTCGGCGCGGCTGGAGGGTTGAGGAACCGGACATCAATCTCCTGCCCATGATCGATGTGTTATTGGTGATTCTGATATTTTTGATGATTTCATCGCACTTTGGTCGGGAGCGCGGCATCGATCTGCAGTTGCCCGTCGGCGGCGCCCTGCGTTCTCCAGCCACGGGGTCTCCCTTGGAAATTGACCTCGATGCCCATGGAGAACTGCGCATCAATGGTCAGTCCAAAGGAATGGACCCGGGTTCTGTCCAATTCAGAGCACTACTCACATCCCAACGATTATCGGGCGCTGACAGGCAAAGCGTGATCATCGGGGCAGATGCGCGGGTGCCCCATGGACAGGTGATGGCATTGATGGAAGCCTTACGCAGTACAGGCTACCATCACTTGGTGATGCGTACCCGTAGTGGGCAGCCCTGACCCAGTGCGATCTTATTTTGAACGCTGGTTTCAGGCCCTGTGGTTCGAGGGACACCATCGCTGGGCGTATTTTTTTCTGTTACCCCTGAGTGGGCTCTATGGCTTTTTCTCAAGCCGGTGTTCCCGGACTTCCGTGGATACTCTGCCGGTTCCAGTGGTGGTGGTAGGAAACCTGACGGTGGGCGGTACGGGGAAGACACCCTGTACTTTGGCCTTGACCGCGGCTTTGCGTGAATTGGGCTGGCATCCTGGAATCATCAGCAGGGGATACGGGGGATACCAGCGCGTTCCTGCTGCTGTCCTCCCCGCGAGTGACCCGGCGCAGTTGGGGGATGAACCCGTATTGATGGCAGGACGCAATCTGGCCCCAGTATGGGTGGGGAGACGCCGCGTCCAGGTCGCTCAGGCTCTCCTCCGGGCTCATCCCGAAGTGGATGTGCTCCTCAGCGATGACGGTTTGCAACACAGGGCTTTGCCGCGCCAGGTGGAATGTGTCGTGGTCGATGGCGCGCGCGGTTGGGGTAATGGTGCGCTATTGCCGGCCGGCCCCCTGCGAGAGTCTCTGTCACGTTTGGCTACCGTAGACGCCGTCGTGGTCAACTGCGCCAGCGAAACGCCACCGATGTCGTTGTTCAGTGGCATGGCAGGAAGCGTGATGTCCCTTGAGTCCAGCAGCTGGATATCTCTCCAGGACCCGAATCAAACGCTGCCACGGGACCACTTTTACGGGCAATCCTGTCTGGTGTTGGCGGGAATTGGTCACCCCGAACGCTTCTTCGGGCAATTGGAGCGCTGGGGAATTGTCGTGGAGCGGCGGCCTTTTCCGGATCATCATCCCTATCGTCGGGAAGATTTGCCCGCCCATTTGGATAAACCCGTACTGATGACCGAGAAAGATGCGATAAAATGGCGTCGATTGGGGCTGACACAGGGGTGGTACCTGCCTGTGGATGCTCATCTCGAGCCCGCATTGATACAGCGGGTAGATACCCTGTTGCGAACCAAGGACTCCCATGGATAGTCGTCTGCTGGAAATACTCGTGTGCCCCCTGTGCAAGGGCCCTCTATTACACCGTGCCAGTCGTCAGGAGTTGGTATGCTCTCCCTGCCGCCTGGCTTTTCCCGTGCGTGATGGCATCCCTGTCATGCTTCAGGGCGAAGCCAGGCGCCTCGAAGAGGATGAAACTCCGTGACTGCCCCCCCTTTCGTCGCCATTGTTCCCGCACGCCTGGCGTCTACCCGTTTTCCGCGCAAGGTACTGGCGGAAATCGACGGAGTTCCCATGGTAATCCACTGCGCTCGACGTGCTTTGGCCAGTGGTGCCCACCAGGTGGTGGTGGCCACCGACCATGAAGAAGTTCGGGCTGCGGCAGAACGTGCGGGGGTAGCGGTGGTCATGACGGGCAGCCACCATGAAACGGGTACTGACCGTTTGGCTGAGGCCGTGAGCCATTTGGAACTGACCCCAGAAACGCTGGTGGTCAATGTCCAAGGAGACGAGCCACTGATCGAACCAGCAAGTATCCGTGCCGTAGTGCAACGCTTGCATGAAAGCCCCCACTGCGCCATGGCCACCGCCTGCTACCCGATTACCAGCCGTGCACATCTGGAACGCCGCAGTGCCGTCAAAGTGGTTCTGGATCGCCGGGACGAGGCGCTTTACTTCAGTCGCGCACCGATTCCTTGGGCTCGGGATGCCTGGTCTGGAGCGGAGGGGGGGGATGCTTGCCCGGCGGAACTGCCAGCGTGGCATCATGTGGGGTTGTATGCTTACCGCGCCGCATTTTTGGGAGAGTTTTCCCAGTTGTCCCCAGCACCACTGGAACGTTTTGAAGCCCTCGAGCAATTGCGCGCCCTATGGCACGGCTATCGTATCGCGGTGGTACGGTTGGAATCTGCCCCAGCCTTGGGGGTAGATACTCCCGAAGATCTCGTCCAAGTACAATCACTCTGGAAAACCTCCTCATTCACTCCACAATAACGATAGGTAGAAATTTATGCGGATAATGCTATTGGGCGCTCCCGGCGCCGGGAAAGGGACACAAGCCTCGTTTATTCGAGACCATTATGGTATTCCCCAGATATCCACTGGTGACATGTTGCGCGCAGCGGTACAGGCGGGCAGCGCTCTCGGTATGGCGGCGCGCAAAGTGATGGAATCCGGTGGCCTGGTTTCTGATGACATCATCCTCGGCTTGGTGCAAGCACGTATTGTCGAAGCAGACTGTCAACGGGGGTTTCTTTTTGATGGATTTCCCCGCACCTTGCCCCAGGCAGATGCCTTGAAACAGGCACAAATTTATCTGGATGTGGTGATCGACATTCAGGTGCCGGATGAAGACATCATCGAACGACTGTCGGGGCGCCGTATTCATCAGCCATCGGGAAGGGTGTACCATGTACGCCACAGTCCTCCCCGTGTATCGGACCGGGATGATATCACCGGCGAATCCCTGGTTCAGCGGGATGATGATCGTGAGGCCATTATCCGCAACCGGCTTGACGTATATCACGCCCAAACCCGTCCCTTGGTGGCTTATTATGAGGCTTGGAGCCGTTCTGGCGAGACGGGAGCCCCACGTTTGATACAGGTGGATGGCACCCAATCTGTGGATGCCGTACGCCAGCAATTGCAGCAAGTTTTGGGTTGATGAGCCCCCTGCTCATCCCGTGAGGAGAACAATATGACCAGAGTCAATGCTTTCTATGCTCAATCCGGTGGGGTGACTGCGGTCATTAATGCCAGTGCTTGGGGTGTGATCGATACTGCGCGCCGTTATCCCGAGAGAATCGGCACGGTCTATGCCGGGCTCAATGGGATTCTCGGGGCCCTGCATGAAGACTTGATCGATACCGCGCAGGAACCACTGGAGAATTTGCGCGCCCTGCGCCATACCCCAGCGGGGGCCTTCGGTTCGGCCCGTTACAAGCTCAAAGGGTTGGCGGAAAACCGCGCTGAATATCAGCGTTTGATTGAAGTCTTTCGCGCCCATGACATCGGCTATTTTTTTTACAATGGGGGAGGGGATTCCCAGGATACGGCCCATAAAGTCGCTCAGATGGGGGAGCAGATGGGGTATCCCCTGATTTGCATCGGGATTCCGAAAACCGTAGACAATGATTTGCCCCTGACGGATTGCTGTCCAGGTTTTGGATCGGCTGCCAAGTATCTGGCCACCTCCGTGCGCGAGGCTGCCTTGGACGTAGCATCCATGGCCAAGACTTCCACCAAGGTATTTATTCTTGAAGTCATGGGACGCCATGCCGGATGGTTAACGGCCGCCTGCGGTTTGGCAGGAGAAAAAACCGGCGATGCGCCCCATATATTATTGTTTCCAGAAATTCCCTTTGATGAGGCGGATTTTCTGGCGCGGGTGAAAGCCACCGTGGAACAGCATGGCCACTGTGTGGTCGCTGTGTCGGAAGGGATTCGCACCGCCGATGGCAAGTTTCTGGCGGAAAGTGGCTTGCGTGATGCTTTTGGTCATGCCCAATTGGGGGGAGTTGCCCCACGTCTGGCGCAATTGGTGCGCGACCAGTTGGGGCTCAAATATCACTGGGCCGTGGCCGATTACCTGCAGCGGGCGGCACGCCATGTTGCTTCGAAAACCGATGTGAAGCAAGCTTATGCCATGGGGAAAGCGGCGGTACAATTGGCCCTGAAAGGACAGAACTCGGTGATGCCGGTCATCGTGCGCGTGAGCGATGAGCCTTACAAATGGAAGGTGGGTCATGTGCCGTTGGAAGCGGTGGCGAATCAGGAAAAAAAGGTGCCGCGAGAGTTTATTCGCGAAGATGGCTATGGGATTACCCCGGCCTGTCGTCGCTATCTTGCTCCGCTGATCGCGGGAGAGGATACTCCGCCCTATCGTGATGGTTTGCCCGACTACGTGACTTTACAGAACCGTCTGGTGAGCCGGAAGCTCCCCCCTTTCCAACCCTGAAATTCTGTCGAGGGTGAGAAAAGTCAGGGCATAGAGGTTTTTCTCGTCGGCAGGGTGTTCCTGTCGCGAGACTTCTTGCCAGTCGCTCATATCGATGGGCGGAAAAAAGGTGTCCCCTTCCACGGTGGCGTGTATCCAGGTGAGATACAGGCGGGTCGCCTGGGTCAGTAGCATCTCGTATACCGTTCCGCCACCGATGACAAAGATTTCACTGGCATCGGGCACCTGACGCCAGATTTCTTCCAGAGAGGAACACACTACTACCCCTTCAGGCGCGTAATCAGGGTTACGGCTGATCACCAGATTGGTGCGCCCTGGGAGCGGACGCCCGATGGATTCCTGAGTGCGTCGACCCATGAGTACCGGATGTCCCCAGGTGATGCGGCGAAAGTGGGCCAGATCGGCGGGGAGATGCCAGGGCATGACTCCCTGATGACCGATCACCCGATCCGGAACCGTATGAGCCACGACGAATGAAAGACGCGGGAACATGGGTCAGGTGTTGCGACTGCGTTTCGCTTCTTCCAGCAAATAACGCTGGTAATCGTCCAGATCGCCTTCGAAATCGCTCACGCCTCCCCGAGAAACCAGCCAGAATTCATCGCATACAGCGCGTAGCAGGGCGCGATCATGACTGACCAGCAGGACAGTGCCTTCAAATTCGTTCAGGGCGACGCTCAAGGCTTCACGGGTAGACAAATCCAAGTGATTGGTAGGCTCATCCAGCAACAGCAGATTGGGCCGTTGCCAGACGATCATAGCCAACACCAGACGGGCTTTTTCACCGCCACTCATGGTGCCCACGGATTGTTTGATCATATCTCCGGTGAAATTGAAGTATCCCAGATAACTCCGCAAATCCTGTTCGCGTCCTTGAACCCACCCCACCTTACCCTGGGCGATGGCCGTCTTGGCCAGACGAATCATGTGTTCCAGGGGCGTATCCTCGGGGCTCAGTACGTCCAGTTCCTGCTGGGCAAAGTAGCCTAAGGTCAGTCCCTTTCCCTGGGTCATTTCACCCCCCAGGGGTGGCAGCACGCCTACCAACGTCTTGATCAGGGTAGATTTTCCTTGGCCATTGGCGCCTAGAATCCCGATGCGCTGTCCGGCCTGAACCGAATGGTTGATATTGCGCACGATGGGGAGGGATGGAGTACCGGGTGGCGCCTCAGAAGGGGGCGGATATCCGATGGTCACCTTGCGCAAACTGAGCATGGGATTGGGCAAATTGACCGGTTCCTGAAACTCGAAGGTAAATTCCGCTTCTGTCAGTACGGGAGCGATACGTTCCATCCGTTCCAGAGCCTTGACTCGGCTTTGGGCCTGCTTGGCTTTACTGGCTTTGGCCTTGAAACGGTCAATAAATTTCTGCAGGTGTTCAATCTTGTCCTGCTGCTTTTGATGAGCCGTCATTTGCAGCAAGAGTTTTTCCGAGCGCATATCTTCAAAAGCACTGTAATTGCCGCCGTATCGAGTCAACTGCATACCCGAAAGGTGCAGAGTTACAGTGGTGATGGCATCGAGAAAATCCCGGTCATGGCTGATCACCAGCAGTGTTCCATCATAACGCTGGAGCCAGGCTTCAAGCCATACCAGCGCATCCAGATCCAGGTGATTGGTGGGTTCATCGAGCAGCAACAGATCAGAGGGACACATCAGGGCCCGGGCCAGTTGTAGACGCATGCGCCACCCCCCGGAAAAACTGTTCACGGGGGCATCCAGCTCCTCGACCCGAAACCCCAATCCCAAGATCAGTGTTTGCGCGCGGGAGTCGGCGGTATGGGCATCCGCTTCTTGCAACGCCATATAGGCGTGGGCCATGCGCATACCATCGCCACTGGCTTCTGCGTCATCCACCTCAGTCTGGGCGGCCACCAGTCGGGTATCGCCATTGACTACAAAGCGGGTTGCCGTTTCATCTGTTTCCGGCATGTCCTGAGCTACCTGGGCCAAACGCCAACTGCGCGGCATGGACCAGTCTCCTCCGTCCTCCTTCAGGGACCCATCGAGCAATCGAAATAAGGTGGATTTACCGGCTCCATTTCGTCCCACCAAACCGACCCGTTCCCCAGGATTGAGGGTAACGGAGGTTTTATCGAGGATGACTTTGGCGCCACGCCGCAGAGAAAGATTTTTAAGAATGATCATAATGGATTATGAGTGCGCGCCGCATTAGAGTGCGGGCGGCCAAAAGGGCTAGAAAAGTAATGGCAGCAGCGCCGGAGAGATAATATCCCACGAAAGGCAAGCCATACCCTTTCGCTAGAGTGGTGGCAATGTAGGGGGCCAGAGACGCACCCAGAATGCCTGCCAGCGTAAAAGACAGGGAGGCTCCCGTATAGCGCACGGGTGCGGGAAAGATTTCCGCCAGGGTAGTGCCCAGGGGCCCGTAGGTGAGCCCCATGAAGAACAACCCCAGTGCCAGAAAGCCCACCGTAGCGTTCCAGTTTCCGGCGCTGAAGAGGGGAGCAAAGACCAGACCGAAAAGAAATATTCCCGCAGTCACCAAAAGAAGTATCGGCCAACGACCATAATGATCCGCCAGGCGTGCGGAAAGGGGAATGCCCAAGGCAAAAAAGAAGATGGCAATCATCTGGGCCAAGAGAAAACTGGCTCGGGGATAATGCAAAGCAGTCGTTCCCCAACTGAGGGTGAACACCGTCATCAAATAAAATAGCACAAAGGTGGTCAAAGCGATCAGCGTTCCCAGAAACAAGGCCCAGCCATGTTCGGTAAACACGGTCATCATGGGCAGGGGTACACGTTCCTGCTTATTCATTACCTCTAGAAAAGCAGGGGTTTCCGTCAGTTTTAAGCGTACGTACAAACCGATCCATACCAGGAGGGCACTGGCAATGAAGGGAATACGCCAGCCGTAGGAGAGGAAATCGGCTTCAGGAAGTCCCTTACCAAGGGCCAGAAAGATGCTGCTCGACAACAAAAACCCCAGGGGTGCCCCCAACTGAGGAAACATGCCATACCATGATTTTTTTCCAGCAGGGGCATTCTCTGTCGCCAGTAATACGGCGCCTCCCCATTCGCCACCCAGTCCCAAACCTTGACCAAAGCGAAACAATGCCAATAGGAGTGGGGCGGCAATACCGATGGATTGATAGGTGGGCAAGAGACCGATGGCGACGGTAGACGGCCCCATGGTCATGAGAGAAGCCACCAGTGTCGCCTTCCGCCCCACCCGGTCACCAAAGTGGCCGAACAGGACCGCACCCACAGGGCGGGCAAAAAAAGCCAGAGCAAAGGTGGCAAATGACTCCAGAATGGCTGAAGTCGGATTTGAGGACGGGAAAAACAGTTTGGGAAATACCAGCACCGCCGCTGTGGCATAAATATAAAAATCAAAAAACTCGATGGTGGTGCCCGCCAAACTGGCAATCAGAACCCGTACCGACGAGTTCGCGGAAATTCCGGCTGTAGAAGTCCCCATGACTACGTCCGCACGACGCAGGCAATGGCCTCGACGACAGCAGAAAGGTTTTGATCATTCAGAGCGGCAACGCAAATTCTCCCGGAGTCAACGGCGTATATGGAAAATTCCTGACGTAACCGGTGGACTTGTGCCAGCGTGAGGCCGGAAAACGAGAACATTCCCTGTTGTTCCGCGACAAAACTGAAATCATCCTCGGGCAGACGTGATTTGAGCTGCTCCACCAGAGCGTGACGCATGGTTTTGATGCGCAGGCGCATGGCGCCCAGTTCATCTTCCCACAGCGCTGTCAGTGTTTCGTCCTCGAGGACGGTGGCGACGATCAATGCTCCGTGGCTGGGTGGGTTGGAATAATTGGTCCGGATCACGCGGCGCAGTTGAGATTGCACCCGTAGCGCCTCATCCCGATCATGACAGACCACGGTCAGTGCCCCCACGCGCTCGCCATACAAGGAAAAGGATTTGGAGAAGGAATTGGCGACCAGGACGGGAATATCCATTTCAGCAAATTCGCGTACCGCTGCCGCATCGGCTTCGGTTCCCTGGGCGAAACCCTGATAGGCCAGATCCAGAAAAGGGATAAGGCCCCGATCGGCGACAAGTTCTCGCACATCGGCCCACTGTTCGGGTCTCATATCGACGCCACTGGGGTTATGACAGCAAGCGTGTAACACCACGATGGTCCCGCTCGGGGCCTGTTCTAAAGTATGTAACAGGCCGGCAAAGTCGAGTCCATGGGTTTCAGGATCGTAATAGGGGTAGGTTTTAACGGTGAAACCTGCAGCTTCGAACAGCGCCCGATGATTTTCCCAACTGGGATCGGAAATCCAGACTTCGCTCTCGGGGTGAAAACGACGTAAAAAGTCTGCTCCCAACTTGAGGCCTCCGGTCCCTCCCAAGGACTGGGCAGTGACTAGGCGTCCGGACTGCAGGGCTGGAGAGTGGCTGCCGAAAACCAATTTCTGAACTGCAAGGTTATAACGGTTCAGGCCATCGATGGGCAAATACCCGCGCGCCGATTTCAACTGATTGAGTCGGTCTTCGGCCTGAGCTACGCAGTGCAGCAGAGGTAATCGTCCCTGGCCATCGGTATAGACACCCACTCCCAGATTGACCTTGCGCCCATTGGGATCGGCCTGAAATGCTTCCGTGACCCCCAAAATCGGGTCTTTAGGGGCAAGGGGCAACGTCCGGAGGAACGAGGATTCTTTCATGGTCGGGGTGGGAGAGTGTAAAGTGTCCATTGTAGGTTGCCTTAGGTTCAGCGTTACTTTTGTAAGATCAAACGGGTATTTTAACAGTGATTATCACATTTCCAAACAGTCCTTATCGTCTTGACCAACCATTTGAACCGGCGGGGGATCAACCCCAAGCGCTAGAGAGCCTAGTGGAAGGGGTGGAAAATGGCTTGCAGTACCAGACTTTGCTGGGAGTGACGGGCTCTGGGAAGACTTTCACCATGGCTCAAGTAATCGCTCGCTTGGGGCGACCAGCCATTGTCATGGCCCATAATAAAACCCTCGCAGCCCAATTGTATGCCGAGTTTCGCGGCTTTTTCCCAGAAAATGCCGTGGAATATTTTGTTTCCTATTATGATTATTACCAACCGGAAGCCTATGTGCCTTCCCGGGATCTGTATATCGAGAAAGATTCGAGCATCAACGAAACCATCGAGCAGATGCGCCTGTCGGCCACCAAATCCTTGCTGGAACGACGGGACTGCATCATTGTGGCTACGGTCTCCGCCATCTACGGGATCGGCGAGTTGGCCGATTATCACCAGATGATTCTGCATTTGCGGGAAGGTGAGGCATTGGATCAACGAGCCATAGTGACACGTTTGACGACCATGCAATATACCCGCAATGAGTTAGAGTTCAAACGTGGGGTGTTTCGCGTTCGTGGTGATGTGATTGACATTTTTCCGGCCGAAAACAGTGATTCCGCTCTGCGGGTGACCTTGTTCGATGATACGGTGGAACATCTGGCACTGTTTGATCCGTTGACAGGGAGGGTACAACAACGCCTGGGGCGTTTCACAGTATTTCCCTCAAGCCATTATGTGACCCCGCGCGAAACCGTATTGCGCGCCATCGAGTCCATCAAAGTTGAGTTGACTCAACGAATCGCTTACTATTCCCAGGAACAGCGACTGGTGGAATTACAACGCATCGAACAACGCACTCGTTACGACCTGGAATTGTTGCAAACCATCGGTTTTTGTAAAGGGATTGAAAACTATTCGCGCCATCTGTCGGCGCGTGAGGCAGGGAACCCCCCGCCGACCTTAATCGAATATCTCCCCGCTGATGCCCTCATGTTCATCGATGAGTCCCATGCCACGGTCCCCCAAATTGGAGGGATGTATAAGGGAGATCGGGCGCGCAAGGAAAACCTCGTCAACTATGGTTTTCGTCTGCCTTCTGCTTTGGACAATCGTCCTTTGCGTTTTGATGAATTTGAGCGACTCATGCCGCAAACCATTTTTGTTTCGGCAACGCCGTCCACCTATGAGAAAAATCATGCGGGGCAGGTGGTGGAGCAGATCATTCGACCCACAGGTCTGGTGGATCCACCGGTGGACGTGCGACCCGCGCGCACTCAGGTGGATGACCTTCTCGGTGAAATTCATCTGTGTGTGACCTTGCATCAACGGGTTCTGGTGACCACCCTGACGAAGCGAATGGCCGAGGATTTAACCGACTTTCTGTCCGAGCAAGGGATCAAGGTGCGTTATCTGCACTCGGACATCGACACGGTGGAACGGGTGGAAATCATTCGTGACCTCCGTCACGGCACCTTCGATGTGCTGGTGGGGATCAATCTGTTGCGCGAAGGGTTGGATATCCCTGAGGTTGCCCTGGTGGCCATTCTGGATGCCGACAAAGAGGGCTTTCTGCGGTCCGAACGTTCGCTGATTCAGACCATTGGACGGGCCGCGCGCCACCTAGAGGGTAGGGCTATACTTTACGCCGATCGTCTCACCGATTCCATGCGTTCTGCCCTCGGCGAATGCGAACGTCGTCGGACGCTGCAGATGGCCCATAACCTGGCCCATGGCATTCAGCCTCGGGGGGTGTCCAAGCCCATCGTCGACATCCTGGAAGGAATCTATGCTCCCGAGCCCTCGGGCAAAGCATTTCTGAAGGTGGCTGAACCCGACACTGCCCATATGTCCACCAAGCAACGGGAAGCCTTGCTGCAGAAGTTGGAAAAAGACATGCGTGAGGCTGCGCGCCAACTGGAGTTTGAGCGTGCGGCTGGGCTACGTGACCAGATCAAGGGGCTACAAATGCGTTGGTTGGCCCTAGGTTAGGTAGTCCGGGTCGAGAACCTTGCCTGGATTGAATAGGCCAGTGGGGTCCAGGGTTTGCTTGATTTGTCTCATCAATGCCAATCCCACGGGATCCTTATAGCGTTGCAATTCTTTGACCTTGAGTTGACCGATGCCGTGTTCGGCGCTGATACTGCCCTGCAGTTGGGCCACGACATCGTGAACGATTCGATTGACCAAAGCCGTTTGGGGAATGAATTCAGCATTTTTGAGGGAGTTGGCATAAGACAGGTTATAGTGCAGATTGCCATCACCTACATGTCCAAAGCACACGATCCGTAGCCCAGGGAAAGCCTGCTCCAACTGCGCGCTTGCCCGTTCAATGAATTCCGGGATACGGCTCACAGGGACGCTGATGTCATGTTTGATGCTGATGCCTTCCCGTTTTTGCGCTTCTGAAATCAATTCGCGCAATCCCCAAAATTCACTGGCCTGTTGTTCGTTATGAGCAATCACGCCATCCGTCACCCAGGATTCGGCACTGGCCTTGTGCAGGGAGTTTTCCACCATAACCTGTAGGGGGGCCTGAGCCTCAGATTCTTCCAGTTCCAGCAAAATCGACCAGGGTGAAATTTTTCCAAGGGGAGGGCGACACTGGGGCAGATGTTGAACCACAAGGGCCAAAGCGGTCTGGGAGACGAGTTCGAAGCCGCTGATCCGGTCACCGCAATCACGATATAAGTGGCGCAGCAGGGCGACGGCGGCGGCGGGGTCAGTCACCTCCAGCCAGGCTGTCACCCGCTGACGCGGCAAGGGAAACAATCGCAACACGGCACGGGTAATGATCCCCAGAGTGCCCTCTGCACCGATGAACCACTGTTTGAGATCATAGCCCGTATTATCCTTGCGCAAACCGTGCAAGCCATTCCAGCAGCGACCATCCGCCAGAACCACTTCCATACCCAGGACCAACGCGCGCATGTTGCCATAGCGCAAAACGGCAGTTCCCCCGGCATTGGTGGAAATGACACCACCAATTTGCGCAGTTCCCTCGGAAGCCAGGCTCAAGGGAAATAAAAATCCGGCGGCTTTGGCCGCGCTCTGAATGTTTGCCAGAATGACACCAGAATCACAGGTCAGGGTTGCATTGGCGTGATCGATGTCATGAATCCGGTTCATTCGGGACAGACTCAAAAAAATTTCTCCCGTAGACCGAGGGGTGGCTGCGCCGCATTGGCTGGTATTTCCCCCTTGGGGTACGATATGAACCCCGGCCGCGGCACAGGCTTTGACCACCCGAATCACTTCTTCAGTAGTAGCGGGTTGCACCCCCCACGGGGCTGATCCATGGTAACGACCGCGCCAGTCGGTATTGTGTGCGGACACCGATAGAGGATCGTCAACCAATCCAGAGGTACCGACAATCGACAGGACCTTCAATCGCAATGAATCCAGGGAGTCCTTGTGCGCCAAAGAAGTCACTGGGGCTCCTTCAGGGGCAAGCTTTGCACGGCTTGCCACCACACCGCAGCAGAATTATCACTGGGCGCGCGCCAGTCTCCTCGGGGCGACAAGGAGCCACCCGAACCCACCTTGGGTCCATTGGCGATACATGAGCGTTTGAACTGACTGCCCTGAAAGAACCGTTGGGTGAAAACCCCCAGCCAGTGACGAATTTCATCGAACCCATAAGTCAATTCGTGGGGCGATGGGCTACGGCTATTTCCCCAGGCACACCAAGCCATGTAGGCAATACGCTGCGGACGATAACCAAAGCGCAGGGTGTGATAGAGGAAAAAATCCTGCAGTGCATAAGGACCGACGGTGTCTTCGCTGCGTTGTACTGGAGCCTCTGCCGAGCCGGGAACCAATTCGGGGGAAATATCCACAGCCAAGACTTGATCCAGCAAAGGCCGCAGCCCAGGAGTGAAAATATCGGTGGTTTGAATCCAGCGCAATAAATGCTGGATCAGGGTTTTCGGCACGCTGGAGTTCACATGGTAATGAGCCATATGGTCCCCCACTCCGTAGGTGGACCATCCCAATGCCAACTCACTCAAATCGCTGGTTCCTACCACCAGCCCCTGATAGCGGTTGGCCAGACGGAATAAATGGCTGGTACGTTCCCCGGCTTGGACATTCTCGAAAGTGATGTCATACAGATGCTCGCCACGGCCATAGGGATGATTGATATCTTTGAACATCTGCAGGCAACTGGGGCGAATATCAATTTCTTCTGCTGTGACACCCAATACCTGCATCAATTGGTGCGCTAGGGTGAGGGACTGCTTGGCGGTGGCAAACCCCGGCATGGTATAGGCGCGCAATGCTTGTCGCGGCAGTTTGAGTTGATCCAGTACAGCACAGCTCACCAACAGGGCATGGGCAGAATCAAGTCCACCGGATACCCCTAAAATCAAAGTCTGCAGTCCCGTGGCCCGAAGGCGGCTGGCCAATCCCTGTACTTGAATATGAAAAACCTCAGCACAGCGATCCTGACGCCGATCTGTCAACTCGGGAACATAAGGAAAGCGGGCAGGAGGGGTTAACAGGGCTTGGGGTGGCTGAGGCACGGGGAGGAGCGAAATCTTATGACTTTGATAATCCTGGAGTAGGGATCGATGCAATTCCGTTGAGCGGGCAAACGTATTTTGGCGCATGCGCTCCTGATGGAGGCGTGCCAGATCGATATCGGCCAGAACCAGTTGGTCCTCGATGGCATAGCGCTGACTTTCCGCCTTGATTTCACCGTAGTCAGCGATCAACCCATGGCCATCCCACGCCACATCCGTGGTGGATTCTCCGACGCCGGCGGCACTGTATAGATAAGCGGCGAGACAACGCCCCGACTGATTGGCGACCAGTTGTCGGCGATAATCAGCCTTGCCCACGGTGGCATTGGATGCGGAAGGATTGAGAATTATCGTGGCGCCAGCCAATGCTGCCATACTGGAAGGCGGAATAGGTACCCAAAGATCTTCACAGATTTCTATGGAAAAGGTTGCTAAGGGTTGATCTTCCAGGTGAAACAGGAGATGGGTGCCAAAGGGAATGGGGGGGTGATGGGGCCATTCAACGGGGTCCATGCCCGTGGCTGGCGTGAATTGCCGCCCTTCATAAAACTCACGGTAATTGGGTAGATAGGTTTTGGGAATGAGGCCATGAATTTTACCGCCAGCGACCACGGCCGCGCAGTTGAAAAGACGACCCTGATGACGCACGGGCAAGCCCACGATGGTCAGCACGGATAACCCTGCGCTGGCCTGTACGACCACATCAAGGGCGACGCGGGCAGCATCGAGCAGCGCTTCCTGATGAAACAAATCGTCACAGGAATAGCCGGTCAGCCCCAATTCCGGGAAAACCACTACCCGAGCCCCTGCCACCACGGCCTGAGCCATGAGTGCGACGGTGCGCTGCGCGTTGATTTGGGGCTGAGCCAGAGCCACCATGGGAACGGCCACCGCAACGCGGAGAAAATCGTGGGAATGAGGGTGAAAAAACGCGCTGGACATGGTCGTTAGTGTACCCCATCCGCAGGAGGTTGTTGCACTTGCCAGCCCCCACCCAGAGCAGTAATCAATTGAACGGCGGCAATAAATGCCCGACCACGCAGGGAAACTTCTGTCACCTGACCGGTCAACAAGGCGGTTTCCGCGGTAATGACATTGAGGTAACCCACCGTCCCCGCGCGATATTGCTGGTCCGTCAGATCTACGGTGCGGGCTGCCGCATGCACCGCTTTTTGCTGGACGCCAATCTCTCGCGTCAGAATCTCCTCTGCGGACAAGTTGTCTTCTACATTCTGGAAGGCCACCAGAACCACTTCCCGATAATTGGCCACTGCCTGGTCAAACCCGGCGCGCGCCTGGTTAAGATTGGCTTCACGCAATCCTGCATCAAATAGGGGTTGCAAGATTTGTGGACTCAAAGACCAATCGTGGTTGGGCACGGAAAACAGATTGCTGTAGGCCTTGTTCTGGTAACCGTAGGATCCCGTCAGGGTAATGGTGGGGTAGAAAGCAGCTTGGGCCACGCCGATCTGAGCACTGGCAGCGGCGGCTTGGCGTTCGGCTACGGCGATGTCCGGACGTCGTTCCAGCAAAGCGGAAGGCAGACTTACGGGCAGTTGGGGATATCCGGAACCCAGGGGCGATTCGGGCAGCTCAAAATCAGAGGGGGCTTTGCCGATCAAAACGGCAATGGCGTGTTCCATCTGACTGCGTTGGACCTCCACATCGATGAGTTGTGCCTTAGCAGATTCCAGGAGGTTTTCCGCCAATAATACATCGGTGTCGGCGGCCACCCCAGAGCTTTTTCTTTCTACCGTTAAATCAAGAGACTGCTGGTATGACTTAACGGTTTCTCGAAGTAGCGCCCGTTGCGCATCATCGGCGCGCAGCTGAAAATAATCCACTGCCAGCTGGCTTTGCAAAGTCAGTAATGTCGCCGCGATCTGGTTGGCATCCGCCAGGGATGTGGCCTGATTGGCTTCGATGCTGCGGCGCACTGATCCCCACAGATCGGGAACCCAGTTGGCTTGTAAGGCGGCCTGATCATTGTTGTAGATCAAGCCCTGGGCCAAACCAATGGCCCCCGCCGAGGCCCGCGTACGCGATTCTCCTGCGGCGGCATTCAGGGTGGGGAAAAGACCCGCCTGAGTACTTTGTACCAACGCTTGGGACTGACGCCATGCGGCCTCCTGCTGGGCCAGTGTCTGGTTGGCCTGGGCCACCTGTACCTCCAGTTGGTCCAAAGTGGGGTCCTGAAACATTTGCCACCATTGGGCAGGAATAGTAGGATCTTGTGGGGTAGCCACCTTCCACCCGGGAGGTATCCGAAAGCTGGCAGGAAGTACGGTGGAGGGTTTGACGTAATCCGGACCCACGGCACAGCCGCCCAACCCAATCATGCCCAGAATCGCCCACAGTCTCACTGGAGATCGTTTGTTTGTCATAAAGAATGTCATTTCAAGTCACTCGCCAGAGGAGCTGCCGCAGGTGCCCGACGAAACCAGCGCTGTGACAGTTTGCCGCGAAAGCGGTCCAGATAGATATAAACCACTGGGGTGGTGTACAAGGTTAATAACTGGCTGACGGCCAACCCCCCCAAAATCGCTATGCCCAAAGGGCGACGCAGTTCGCCCCCTTCACCCCAATCCAGAGCCAGGGGAAGAGCACCAAACATCGCGGCCATGGTCGTCATGAGAATGGGACGGAAGCGTTTGACGCATGCTTTCAGAATGGCTTCCTCCGGAGACAGGTTGTCCTGACGCTCCGCCTGCAGGGCGAAATCAATCATCAAAATGGCATTTTTCTTGACGATGCCGATGAGTAAAATAATCCCGATCAGAGTCATCAGATTGAATTCTTGCCCACTGATCAATAAGGCCAAGATCACTCCCACTCCAGCCGAGGGCAGGGTGGACAAAATGGTGAGGGGGTGAATCAGGCTTTCGTAGAGAATGCCCAGTACAATGTAGACCACCAGCAGGGCGGCAAAAATCAGCAGGGGTTCGCTGGCCAGGGAGGATTTAAAAACTTTGGCGGTCCCTTCAAAGCTGCCTTGAATCGACGGTGGCACCCCCAATTCCATGAATGTTTGGTGGATGGCATCCGTCGCCTGGCTTAGGGAGACTCCCAGGGGAAGGTTGAAAGTGATGGTGGTCGCAGGGAATTGACCTTGATGATTGACCGTGAGAGAAGCATTTCCCGGTTTGAATGAGGCGATGGCCGATAGTGGAACCATGGCCCCGTTGGTCCCCGCCACATAGGTTTGATCCAGCATGGAAGGGGATTGCCAGTAGGCCGGAGCGGCTTCCATCACCACCCGATACTGATTCAGTGGGTTGTAGATGGTGGAAATGATGCGTTGACCGTAATAGTCATTCAGTGCTTGATCAAGGGACCGGGGGTTGACTCCCATACGCGCGGCCGAATCTCGATCAATGGTGATCCAGGTTTCCAATCCCAGTTCCTGCTGATCGCTGTTGACATCGGCCAGTTCTGGCCGTTTGGCCAATGCTGTGCGGATACGGCGGGACCAGGTGCGCAACTCTTCCAGATCATTTCCCTGAAGGGTGTACTGATATTGAGCATTCCCCATGCGTCCGCCAAAGCGCAAATCCTGGATCGGCTGAAAGTATAAATTGGCTCCAGATACCTGCTTCAACTGCTTGCGCAAACGGGCAATGACTTCATCTGAGGTGGCATGACGTTCAGAGGGAGGTTTCAGCACCACGAAAACATTCGCTGCATTGCGGGCTTCTCCCCCAGTGAAGCCGATCACATCCTGGGCTGCCGGGTCACTTTTACAAATCCGGATGAATCGAGTCAGCTTGTCTTCCATGGCCTGAAAGGAAATACTTTGGTCTGCTTGCACGCGTCCAATCAGGCGGCCCGTATCTTGTTGCGGCATAAATCCTTTAGGAACAATGGTAAACAGATAAAAGTTCAGACCAATGGTGACAAAAAGCAGCGCAAGAACCCAACGCCGATGGTGGATAGCAGCATCCAAAGAGCGGCGATAGCGGTCCTGTAACGCATCGAACAAGTATTTCCCCGTGTGTAAACGTCGCGTCCATACACTATTCGCTTCTGGGTCGGATGCGGGGCGCTCCGAGCGTAACCAGCGGGCACAGAGCATGGGCGTAGTGGAGAGGGAGACCAGGAGTGACACCAATACCGCCGTGGATAGCACGACAGCAAATTCGCGAAACATCCGTCCCACCAATCCGCCCATCAACAATAGCGGCAAAAATACCGCCACCAGGGACAAACTCATGGAGACAACAGTGAAGGCCACTTCCCGTGCCCCTGCCACAGCTGCTTGCAAGGGTGGCAATCCACGTTCAATGTGTCGGGTAATGTTTTCCAGCATGACAATGGCATCGTCCACGACAAATCCTGTGGCAACGGTCAAGGCCATCAGTGACAGATTGTCGATACTGTAATGTCCCAGATACAGCACCCCAAAGGTGGCGATCAAGGAAACTGGAATGGCAATACTGGGAATCAAGGCAGCTCGCACTTCTCCCAGGAATAAAAATACGACCAAAATGACCAGCGCTGTGGCAATCACCAAGGAGCGTTCCACGTCGTTTAAGGATGCACGGATGGAGGGGGTACGATCCATGACCACCTTCAGATCGATGGATTGCGGAATCGATGCTTGTAAGCGCGGGACGACGGCACGTATCCGGTCCACGGTTTCAATGATATTGGCACTGGGCTGGCGACTGACGATGAGCAAAACGGCTCGATGACCATTGGCCAGACCCAGATTGCGTAAATCCTGAACACTGTCTTCTACCGATCCTACATCGGCCAGACGAACGGGAGCCCCGTTGCGGTACGCCAGAATCAGGGGGCGATATTCCTTGGCAGTTTTGGCCTGATCATTGTTATCCACCTGCCACCGTTGTTGATCATCCTCCAGCAACCCCTTGGGACTATTGATATTTGTGTTGGATATGGCAGTGCGCACATTGTCCACGGCAAGACCATAGCGCTGCAGTGAAGGCTGAGACAGTTCTACCCGTACGGCAGGCAGGGAACTGCCTCCGACCAACACCTGACCCACCCCCTCCACCTGGGACAATCGTTGAGCCACAATGGTGGAGGCGGCATCGTAGATTTCCCCCGGCGTCTTGCTGTCTGAAGTCATGGACATGACCAGAATGGGCGCATCGGCAGGGTTGATCTTGCGGTACACCGGATTGAAGGGCAAGGCTGGCGGCAGTAGGCTGCGCGCCGCATCCAACGCTGCCATGACATCCCGGGCTGCCCCGTTGATGTCCCGATCAATATCGAACAACAAGCTGAGGGACGCCACGCCGGTGGCGCTGGTGGATGTCATTTCTTCCAGTCCGGCAATGCGGCCAACGGTTCTTTCCAGAGGGGTCACCATGATGGCTGCCATGGTTTCGGGACTGGCTCCAGGGAGCATCACCTGCACATTTACTGCCGGGAAATCGATTTGGGGGAGGGGGGCCACAGGCATCAAACCGAAGCCAACCCAGCCCGCCAGGGTTATCGCCGCTGTGAGCAGGGTGGTGGCGATGGGACGGTAAATGAAAATTTCAGTCAGTTTCATGGTGCGGAAGGGGCCCCCGAACGAAACCGCTGCACCAACCGTTCCATGGCTAGGTAAATCACTGGGGTGGTAAACAGGGTCAGGAATTGGCTTAACATCAACCCCCCCACCAGGGTGAGTCCCAGAGGTTGACGCAATTCTGCTCCGATGCCGGTACCGAAAAGAAAGGGCAGTGCCGCAAAGAATGCTGCTAGGGTAGTCATCAAAATGGGTCTGAAACGGAGCAGACAGGCTTCACGAATGGCTTCTAACGGAGTACGCCCTTCATGTCGCTGCGCTTCCAGAGCAAAATCGATCATCATGATGGCATTTTTCTTGACGATACCAATCAGCAAAACAATGCCGATGATACCCAGAATATCCAGATCATGTCCCGCCAACATCAGGGCCAGTAAGGCACCTACGGCTGCCGAAGGCAAGGTGGAGAGAATGGTGATGGGGTGAATATAGCTCTCATACAAAACGCCCAACACGATATACATGGTAACCACTGCCGCCAGCAAAAGTAATAGCGTAGAAGACAGGGATTTTTGGTAAGCGCGTGCAGCTCCTTGAAAACGCATCTCGACACTGGGAGGCATTTGCAAGTCCTGAACCATGCGATCGATGGCTTCTACGGCCTGACCCAAAGACTGGTGGGGTGCCAAATTGAAGGATAAGGTAGTCGCCGGGAATTGCCCCAGATGATGAATCGCCAGAGGACCATATTGCTCGCGCACATGCACCAACTGGTTCAGTGGCACTTGCACCCCATTGACCCCAGGGACATAAAACTGGTCAAGGGCATGGGGGTTCTGACTGAATTCAGTCCCAGTTTCAAGAATGACACGATACTGGTTGGATTGGGTGAAAATGGTGGAAATGATGCGCTGGGCGAAGGCATCGTACAGCAGGTTATCGAGGGCGGCCACCGTCACCCCAAGACGCAGGGCATTATCGCGGTCGATATCGAGATAGACGCGCTTTCCCTGATTCTGTTGATCACTGGCTACGTCACGCAACGCAGGATCCTGGCGCATTTTTTCAACCAATCGTGGGCCCCAAAGAGCGATTTCTTCAGCCTTTGGGCTTTCCAGGGTCAACTGGTACTGGGTGCGACTCAGGGTATCTTCCAGGGTCATATCCTGTACGGGTTGGAAAAAGGCCTGAAGGGGAGAATGGGTGGCCTGCACGTCCTCCTCCAGACGCCTCATCACCGCACCAATGGACCCATTGGCCCCACGTTTCTCCAGGGGCTTCAGGTTGACCATCATGCGCCCCGTGTTCACAGTGGTATTCAGGCCATCCACCCCGATGAATGAGGACAGGCTCTCCACGGCTGTGTCAGTCAACAAAGTTTGGGCCAAGGCGGCCTGTTCCCGGCGCATGGCACGAAAGGAAAAGGTCTGTGGGCCTTGGGTGATGACTTGTAAAACGCCCGTATCCTGCATTGGAAAAAATCCCTTGGGCAGGTACAGGTACAACCCTGCGGTGCAGGCTAGGGTTGCCACCGCGATCACCAACACGGCGAATTGGTGCGCCAGGGCCACATCCAGCGCTCGGGCATACTGGGCAATGAGCCTATCCAGCCATTGTTTCCAGTGGATTCTCCAGCCAGTCTCGGGAGCATTGTGATCCCCCAGAATCCGCGCGCAGAGCATCGGTGTCAGTGTCAGGGAAACAAACGCGGAAATCAGGATGGTGACTGCCAGACTGATGGCGAATTCACGAAACAGGCGACCGATAACATCGGACATGAACAACAACGGAATCAGTACGGCGATCAGGGAAAAGGTCAGGGACAAAATGGTGAAGCCGATTTGCCGTGAGCCTCGCAACGCCGCTTCCCGCGCATCCAGCCCCTGTTCACGGTAACGGGCAATATTTTCGATCATGACGATGGCGTCATCCACCACAAACCCGGTGGCGATGGTCAGGGCCATCAAGGTCAGGTTGTTGAGACTGAAATGGGCCAGGTACATCACGCCCAGGGTACCGATGAGTGAGACGGGTACGGCGAAGGTGGGGATCAGAGTGGCTGGAAGATTGCGCAGGAATAAAAATATCACCATCACAACCAAGGCGATGGCCAGCATCAATTCAAATTGAATTTCATGGACCGAGGCCCGGATGGTGGTGGTCCGGTCGGTGAGCAGTTCCACCTTGACACTCTGAGGCAATGAATCCTGGAGTTGAGGCAGCAAGGCTTTGACCCGGTCTGCCACCTGGATGACATTAGCTCCGGGTTGGCGTTGAATATTGACGATGATGGCCGCTGTATTGTTTTTCCAGGCGGCCAGATGAATGTCTTCCGCGCCATCGACCACTTCTGCCACATCTCCCACCCGTACCGGAGCCCCGTTGAGAAATGTGATTACGATCTGACGATAGGCTGCAGCATCATGGAGTTGGTCATTGGCATCCACGGTCACTGAGCGGGCAGGGCCGTCAAACCCTCCCTTCGGGATATTGACATTGTTGTTGATGATGGCGGTACGCAAGTCTTCAAATCCCAAATGGCGGTAGGCCAGGGCGGTGGGATTGGCGCGAATGCGCACGGCTGGACGCAACCCGCCCCCCAGACTGCCCATACCCACTCCCGACAGTTGGGAGATTTTTCCCACCAACCGGGTTTCCACCCAATCTTGCAGGTGCGGTAAAGACATTTGCGGCGAGGTCACCGCCAGAGTGACGATGGGCGCATCGGCAGGGTTGACCTTGTTATACAGCGGCGGCATTGGCAAATCGGTGGGCAAATAGGTACCCGCCGCATTGATGGCTTCCTGTACCTGTTGTTCAGCCACATCGAGGGACAGGGTCAGGGCGAATTGCAGGGTGATGACGGAGGCTCCCCCGGAACTGGTGGAAGCCATTTGTGTCAATCCTGCCATCTGTCCAAATTGCCGTTCCAACGGCGCGGTAACGGATGACGCCATGACCTCGGGGCCAGCCCCAGGATACAGGGTAGTGACTTGAATGGTGGGGTAATCCACTTCGGGTAAAGCCGACAGGGGCAACTGGCGCCAGGCAATCAGGCCCAACAGAAGGATAGCCACCATCAACAGGGAAGTCGCGATCGGTCGATCGATGAACGGGCGAGAAAAATTCACGGTCAGTGTGCCTTGGATGCCAGAGTCACCGTCATCCCTTCACGCAAATTGTCTACCCCATCGGTAACCACCCGCTCTCCGGGAGCCAATCCTTCGACAATGGCAATCTGATCTCCTTCCGTTGGCCCAGGTTTGATTTTGCGCAAGGAGATACGCATCTTGTCATCCACGATAAAGACAAAAGGGCCTTGATTCCCCTGCTGAACCCCCGCCACAGGAATCACCGTGGCATCAGGCAACGTGGTGACGCGCAAGCGCGCATTGACAAACAGGTTGGGGAAAAGCTCATCTTGCTTATTGTCGAATTGGGCTCTCAACTTCACCATGCCCGTTGTGGTGTCCACCTGATTGTCCAAGGTTTGAAGCACGCCTGTGGCCAGCCTGAATTGATTGGTGCGATCCCACGCCTCTACCCGCAGGGGTTCTGGTCCCTTCATGGCTTGTTGAATTTGCGGCAGATAATCCTGGGGCAAAGGGAAAATCACCGTGATAGGGGACAATTGCGTCAAGACAACCAAACCCAAACTGGCTGCGGCCAAGATCATGTTTCCCTGATCCACCATACGAATTCCCAGACGGCCGTCTACCGGAGCGGTGATGTGGCTATAGATCAATTGCAGCTTGGCATTGTCCACTTGAGATTTGTCCGTGAGTACTGTCCCCTCATACTGGGTTACCAAAGCTTGCTGGGTCACCAATTGCTGCTCCGGAATGGCGCCAGTTTTTACCAGCGTTTGATAGCGCTGTAAATCGATCCGGGCGTTATCCAGCAATGCTTGGTCATGGGTTAACTGGCCCAAAGCTTGATCCCGCTGTACTTCATAGGGACGAGGATCAATGTCAACCAAGGGATCACCCCGGTGAACCCGGTCTCCTTCTTTGAAATAAACTTTGACCAACTCGCCGTCAACTCGGCTTTTGATGGTCACGGTATACACTGGGGTCACGGTACCCAAGCCCGTCAACCAAACCGGGAAATTCTCTTTTTTAGCCGTGGCCATGGCCACGGGGGCGAGGGGGTGCGCTGCTCCATGGTGTCCGGCAGTGTCGTGATCTGCGCTCCGAAAATGTCGGGCGATGGCAATTCCACCAATGACCACACAGGCCAGGATGACAATAGTTTTTTTGCGGGAACGGGGCAGGGTGCCCGCTCCTGATTGAGTATCATTCATGGAGTGTTTACTCGACGGTCATGGTAAGAAAACAAACAACCCAAAAAAGCGAAAGCCATTGCCCTCAGGGCTGAAGCATGCGAAAGTCTTCATCCAGGGTGGGAGCGGGCCATTGGAATGGCACAGGTCCGTCGGCTTCGGCATTAATGAATTGGTGTGCATAGGCATCATTGGAATTAAGGCTAAGTTCGGCAGGGGCCCCGTGGCTAACAACAATTCCTTCTGATAACAGATAGATATCGTCCACCACCTTGAGGGATTCACTGACATCGTAAGTCACAACGATGGATGTGATACCAATACTGTCATTTAGTTCCCGAATCAATTTGGCCACAGCATTTAATGAAATGGGATCTAAACCCGCGAAAGGTTCATCATAAATTGCCAACCCCGGATCCAACGCAATTGCCCGAGCCAGACAAACGCGACGGTTCATTCCTCCAGACAGTTCGGTGGGCATAAGATCGCGAGCCCCCCTTAACCCCACTGCCTGGAGTTTCATCAATACCAGATCGCAAATCAAACGGGGGGGGAGTGCGGTATGCTCGCGCAAGGGAAAAGCAATATTGTCGAAGACGGACAGATCGCTGAACAATCCTCCCATCTGAAACATCATCCCCATGTCCCGGCGCATTCGGTAGAGTTCAGCAGTGGACATTTCGTGAACCACTTTGCCACGATAACGCACAGCGCCCCGAGTGGGCCGCAACTGTCCGCCAATGAGGCGTAATAAGGTGGTTTTCCCCACGCCACTGGTTCCCAGAATGGCGGTAATACGCCCTTCGTGTAAAGACAGATTGACGCCCTTTAAAAGAGGTCGACCCGGATACCCGAAATGGAGGTCATCGGTTTCTATCAAAGCGTCTGTCATAGTTATTGGTCCCCGCTAATCCAGGCTATCCTACCAGAACATTGTAGGTGACTGTGGAACCACGATGCTTAAGAAGTCTTGGCAGAACCCCTATTTTCATCATAGAATCACAAGATGAAACACCTAACGCGGACAGCCACGATTCCTTCAGGACATCTCTTCTTTGGATACCATCCTTCACGCGCCTGATCACGCGGTCATCGTGCAGGAGGCCCCGGATTCTGCCGGGAAGCTTTTGCGATTGATTTCATTAGCTTACCTTCCGCTCACACGAACCCAGGCGGGTCAGTTGTGGGAGCATTTTGGCGCCGCTGAAGAAGGTCCACTGGACGACAGCGCGTCACTTATCGATCATCTTCTCGAGCGCGGTGATTTGCTGGTCCACAATGGGCGATTGACCTGTCACTCCAATTTGAGCGAAGTCATTTTGCGTTCCCTGGCCAACGACACCGATGGCGCGCGATACATCGACACGGTACGTCTGATCTTTAAGACCGCAGATTACCGCTATGGTTATTTTGTGCGTCAGTTCAATGAAGGTGTGCGCGATTTGCGCTTGGCCCTCTATGGCCGAAAGTTTGAGGACTTTTCCCGTCTGGCGCAAACATTGCAAAACTATTTCTCTGCGGAATGGCGCTCCAAAAATCCCTTTCTTGCGCTGTTTGATGCCCCATTCTCTGCTGATCAATTTGATTCCTTGCCTTACGAGACCGCTCTCACCGTAGCTGCGACCATTCTGACCCTGAGGACGGCCCGTCTGGAGTTGTGCAAGGGTCCGCTGTCGTGGTTGCGGGAACGTGCACGTCATGCTCCAGAGGAACAGCGAGCATGGTTTGCCAGCGTGCTGTGTGAACCCATGATTCTGCGGGGTCATCTGGAAGAGGCTTTGGCACTGGTTCGACAGCGTTCTTTTCCCCAAGCGCTTACCGTGGAAGCCCTGATTACGGCACTCAAGGGACAATGGGAAACTGCCCTACCGATGTTTGATGGGGTTCTGAAGGAATGTCGTAAGCCCCAGGATTTACGCAAAAGCGGGATGAGCGGATTGGGCGGAATTCTCTATGTCATCACGTTGATCGCTGGTGGCGAAATGAAGGCGCTGGAACGCGCTTCCCAACATATCGCCCAAGTCATCAAGAATGGCGCAAATCTCAGTCCGATTTTTGCCTGCTTGGGCCAGGTGGCTCGCGCGACCCAAACCGTTCTTCCCGATGCGGTGGATGAACGAGCAGAAATTTCCGACAAGGAGTCATTGGGGCTGTTGTTTCGTGCATTGGCTTGTTGGTGGGTAGATGGTGATGGTGAAAGAATCGATGGAGTCAAGCTTCAGGAACTGGCACGACGCGCAGACAATCATGGCTATCGCTGGATTGCGGCAGAAGCATGGGAACTGTTGGGACGCATGAATCTCATGGGTGGAGCCCATCATGCCGCCCATCTTCACCAGGAACTCGGATCCCGTTCCTTGGTTGACGCCATCCGCCGCCAGCCTTTGTGGGAACGCGCACTGGGCGCGTTGGAGCGTCTCGGTGAAGAGGTCTCGGAACACGCAGCGCCCCTAAAACAACACCGCTTTTATTGGATTCTATATCGCTCTTCCGAAACCCAGGAGTGGCTGATTGAAGGACGCGAACAGAAACGCAATAGTCAAGGCCAGTGGAGTAGCAGTAAAGGCGTCACTCTTCAACGGATGATTGCCGCTCAACAAGAAATGGAGGGCCTGACACATCAGGACCTGGAGGTGATTGCCTGGTTACGTAGCGCATTGGCAGACAAAAAGCCTCTGGAAAAACGATTCGATGCGGCGGAAGTACTTCCTCTCCTGGTGGGGCATCCCCAAGTGTTTTGGCCCCATGACACCCATCACCCCATTGAGTTATGCCCCGGACGCTTTGTGCTGCAGATCGAACGTGCACGCCACCAATGGCATCTCAGCCTGTTGCCTCCCGTAGCAACTACGGCAACATTGGTGATTCAGCAGGAATCCTGTTACCGAGTTCGGATCTATACCCTCACGGAACAGGAGATAAAACTGCGCGATATACTCGGCGATGAAGGGCAGAATTTCCCCCTGTCCATCGAATCACGTTTGCAAGCATTGCAACAACATCTCAGCACCCACTGTTTGATACATGCCCCTGATGGAGGCGGTAACCTTTCCTTGAGTCCGGCGCAGGAAGGTCTCTACGCATTGCTATCACCCCATCCTCTGGGGCTCCAGATTGCAGTGGTGACTTACCCTATGGGGGAGAATCAGCCTTCGTTCACCCCTGGAGCCGGTCATCCCATCCATTTGATGGAGGACAGTGAGGGAGAGCAAGTCCAGGGGGTGTGGCGTAATCTGAGCGCGGAACACAGTGCAGCCAAGGCGATTTTTAACGACTGCCGCCCATGGCTGAAGACCCTTGATGATACCTTCGTCGGGACTACCCTTCACCCAGCGGCCGCGTGTGAGATATTGGCTTTGCTCAAATCCATGGGCGAAGAACAGATCCGCTTGCGTTGGCCTGTGGGTGAAACGTTAAAAATCCGAGGAGAAGCACAAAACGATCACATTCAGCTCAATGTGACTGCCCAGGGAGAATGGCTGCAGGTCTCTGGTGGTATCAAGGTGGATGAGCATACCGTTCTCGAAATGAAAACGTTGCTGGAAGCGGCCAAACATCCTGACCGACGCTTCGTTGCGTTAAGTGATGGTCAATATCTGGCCTTGAGTGCCAAACTGATGACACGGATTCAAAGCCTAGCGAGCCTGACCCAGAATCATGGAGAGAACCTGCAGATTCCAGCACTGGCGGCACCGCGTCTGGCAGAATTGATCAAAGATGGCGGGGAGACCACTACGGATGAACACTGGACGCGCATTCTGACCCGTCATGCTTCCCTCACCCAGTGGGAACCGCAAATTCCCAGCGGAATCAACGCGGAACTTCGTGACTACCAGTATACGGGGTTCGTCTGGATGGTGCGTCATGCGGAAGCTGGCGCCGGTGCCTGTCTGGCCGATGACATGGGTTTGGGTAAAACCCTGCAAACCCTAACATTGTTGCTGTACCGTGCTCCTCTGGGCCCCGCCCTCGTCGTGGCCCCAACATCGGTCTGTGGTAACTGGATTATGGAAGCGCAACGGTTTGCTCCCTCCCTGAAATTGCACTGGCTCTCTACCGGCGGGCGGGACCAATTGCCTAAAATTTTGGGCCCAGAAGATTTGGTGGTCATGAGTTATACGCTATTCCAACAAGAAGCAGACCACTTGAATCAGCACCCTTGGGCCACCTTTGTTCTGGATGAGGCACAGGCCATCAAGAATTCCGGAACCAAACGTTCTCAAGCGGCCATGAAACTGAAGGCAGGCTTTCGTCTGATCACCACTGGGACTCCCATCGAGAACCATCTGGGTGAGTTGTGGAATTTGTTCCGCTTCATCAATCCGGGTTTATTGGGCTCCTTGGATTCTTTTACAGAAAAGTTCGCCCACCCCATCGAACGCAACGGCGATCCTGACGCGCGTGAACGTCTGCGCAAGCTGATTCAGCCTTTTATTCTGCGGCGAACCAAATCCCAAGTGCTGACCGAACTGCCACAACGCACTGAAGTTACTCTGCGATTGGAGGCGAGCACGGATGAGTGCGCCATGTACGAAGCCGTACGCCTCGAGGCCCTGGAAAAAGTCACTCCAGAAGGAGAGGCTCAACCGAACCGCATTCGCGTCTTGGCAGGAATCATGAAGCTCCGTCGCGCTTGTTGCCACGGAGCCTTGATTCTCCCTGAGCGGGAATGGATATCCACCAAAATTCACGCCCTCATGGAAATTGTCGAAGAACTCAAAGACAGTGGCCACCGTGCGCTGGTATTCAGTCAATTCGTAGATTACCTGACATTGATCAGGAAATCTTTAGATGAATCGCGCATCACCTACCAATATCTGGATGGCTCGACCCCGGTGATCGAGCGGTCCAAGCGGGTCAAAGTATTTCAGGAAGGGACAGACGATCTGTTTCTGATCAGTCTCAAAGCGGGCGGGGTGGGTCTGAATCTCACGGCGGCTGACTATGTTATTCACATGGATCCCTGGTGGAATCCTGCTGTCGAAGATCAAGCCTCAGACCGCGCCCATCGCATCGGTCAAACCCGACCAGTGACGGTCTATCGTCTGATCATTAAAAATTCCATCGAAGAAAAAATCGTGGCATTGCATGAGCGCAAGCGCAATCTGGCCGACAGCCTGCTCGAGGGGGCAGGGGAAGCCACCACCCTAAGCACAGAAGAACTCTTAGGCCTGCTGCAATATCAACCGTGAAGCGGTTTGTAACGCAGACGGTGGGGCCGTGCGCCATCCTCACCCAAACGTTTTTTCTTGTCGGCTTCATATTCCTGATAATTTCCGGCAAAGAAATTGACCTGGGAATCTCCTTCAAAAGCCAGTATATGAGTGGCGATTCTGTCTAGAAACCAGCGGTCATGGGAAATGACCATTACTGCACCGGCGAATTCCAGTAAGGCATCTTCCAAGGCGCGCAACGTTTCCACATCCAGATCGTTGGAAGGTTCATCCAGAAGTAGTACGTTCCCGCCACGAATCAAGGTTTGGGCCAGATGAAGGCGACCCCGCTCTCCACCCGACAAATTTCCGACAATTTTTTGCTGATCGGATCCCTTGAAGTTGAAGCGACCAATATAAGCGCGCGATGGGGTCTCATATTTACCCACCGTAAGAATATCTGCGCCTCCGGACACCGCTTCCCATACCGTCTTGTCATTTTCCAGTTTGTCCCGCGACTGGTCTACAAAAGACAGGTGTACGGTGGAGCCAATGTTAATAGTACCAGAGTCTGGTGTGTCGTGCCCCACGATCATACGGAAAAGGGTGGATTTCCCCGCACCATTGGGCCCAATAATGCCCACAATGGCGCCTGGAGGAATGGAAAAACTGACTTGGTCGAGTAACAGACGGTCACCAAAAGACTTGGTCACCCCATCGAATTCTATGACAGTGGCTCCCAGACGTTCGCCCACTGGAATAAAGATTTCCTGGGTTTCATTGCGCTTTTGATATTCCTGGGAACTCAGTTCATCGAAGCGGGCCAACCGTGCCTTGGATTTGGCTTGACGCCCCTTGGGGTTCTGGCGCACCCACTCCAATTCCTTTTGAATCGCCTTTTGACGAGCCGACTCCTGGGATTCCTCCTGCTTCAGGCGATCCTGCTTTTGACTCAGCCAGGTACTGTAGTTTCCCTTCCAGGGAATGCCATGCCCCCGATCCAGTTCAAGAATCCATTCCGCTGCATTGTCTAAAAAATAGCGATCGTGGGTTACGGCCACCACAGTTCCAGGAAAACGTTGAAGAAACTGCTCCAGCCAATCTACGCTCTCGGCATCCAAGTGATTGGTGGGTTCATCCAGCAACAGCATATCGGGTTTGGAAATGAGCAACTGACATAAGGCAACCCGGCGTTTTTCTCCGCCAGACAAATGACCGATCACGGCATCCCAGGGAGGCAAACGCAAAGCATCGGCAGCAATCTCCATCTGCAAATCCGTACTATGCCCATCAGCAGCACTGAGAATCGCTTCCAGACGAGCTTGTTCAGAGGCCAGGTGATCAAAATCCGCATCGGGTTCGGCATACGCCGCGTATACCGCTTCAAGAGCAGCACGGGCTTCAATCACCGGGCCGAGACCTTGTTCTACTGCCTGACGAACGGTCAAAGCTGGATCGAGTTGAGGTTCCTGGGATAAGTAACCGATCTGCAGGTTGGCCTGAGGAATGGCCTCTCCTTCAATATCCTTGTCAATACCCGCCATGATTTTAAGCAGCGTAGATTTTCCCGAACCATTCAGACCAAGAACCCCAATTTTGGCGCCGGGGAAGAAACTGAGCGAAATATCCTTGAGAATTTGGCGCTTCGGAGGGACAATCTTGCCAACCCGATTCATACTGAAAACATACTGGGCCATGATGACGGATATACCTTCTAGAAAACTGAAAAGAATAGCAGATTACCAGAGTGGCGATATCTACGGAACCATTTTTAGAATGTAAACTCACAATCCGGAGTATTCGTTACAATATCGTACCCAAGAGGGTGTTACGAGAGGATAGAGCAAATGATGAACATAAAAGGTATCGCAGTGGGTTTGCTGGCAGTGACCTTTTTGGCTGGGTGTAGCGAAATGGGAGTCGGTGGCAGTGACTATACGGTCAGTCAAGTTCGTGGGGAACAGTCCGTACGTTTGGGCACCATCGAAAGCGTGAGGAAAGTTCGCATTCAAAACGATCAGCCAGGAATTCTTGGAGCATTGGGAGGCGGTGTCGCCGGAGCTGCTCTGGGGAGTACCATTGGTGGGGGAAATGGCAACGCAGCCGCAACGGTCTTGGGTGCATTGGCGGCGGGCGCTGCGGGTGAAGCGGCGCAAAGTGCCTTGTCCACTCAGGATGGGCTTGAAATCACCGTTCGTCTGGATAGTGGCTATGTGATAGCGGTCACCCAGGGCATGGACGAAGCGTTACGGGTTGGTGACCGGGTTCAGGTTCTCGGAGGAGGAGGTGCCACTCGCGTGACCCGTCTGGATCCCAATTCCTCACTGAATGCTGCGGGAAGTCCGCGTCCTCAGGGAAATGGTATGGCTCCTGAGGGTCAGAGTACTGCAGGTGGACAACAAATTCATTATTACTGTCCCGATAGTAATGCGTATTATCCTGCGGTCCCCAGTTGTCGGTCGCCATGGATGAAAGTAGTCCGATAGGTGAGACGAAAACCCCGTGAGCTCACGGGGTTTTTTAACGTTCATCATTTAACATAATACAAATTATACGCAATCAATAAATTGCTCGGGAGTGGTCCTCGATTGGTTATTCGTAGCGTATGGAAAAGCAATAGCCACTGCCACGGACTGAGCGAATAAGATTGTCTGCGGTGTTATAGCACCGAAGCTTTTTGCGCAAGTTTGAAATGGCCACATCCACCGACCGATCCAGGGCCTGGATCGGTCGTCCACAGACTACAGAGGATATGGAATTTCGATCCACCACCCGATTGCCATGCTCAATCAGGCACAGCAGTAAATCATACTCGCGACTGGTCAGTGTCACACGCTCTTGGGTGATTTCCCACACCAGGTGACGATGGGATCGATCCAGCATAAATCCCGAAAACTTAATACGATTATTGTCCTGATGCCTAAAATATGAGTTCATACGACTGAGTAATCGTCTCAATCGGGCCGTTATCTCACGTACATCGGCCGGTTTGGTCAGATAGTCATCGGCACCCATTTCGATGCCAAGGACACGATCCACCACGGTTGCTTTTTCACTGAGGATGATCATTCGGGTGTCTGGATAATAGTCACGGGTATAGCGAATGAAATCCATACCATTCTCCTGGTTGCCAAAGTCAGGATCCACGATCGCCAATTTTATGGGGTAGTCACGCAAATGTGCCTTTGCATCAATAACATGACTGGTTTGCATGACGGTGAACCCCTCCTTCTCCAGCCCCGATCTTATGAATTGAGCATGACGAAAATCTTTATCAAGAAGAAGAATTTGAGCCGACATTGTGATAAGCCCCCCTGTTTTTTTGAGTGTGGGATTATTTACCTTTACGAATCGATGATATTCTAGTGAACCTTTGGTGTTGAAGCAAATGTTTTTCAATGGGTTAGGATCCTTCACCTAGCCACTATACTGGAGAGGTGAGCCATCCACGCATGATAATTCATGCATTTTGGTCACCCCCTAGAGAAAACCTACGAACCCTCGGTTGTTAACGCGAAAATACCAAATCAAAGGTGACTGGGACTGCCGAGGAAATCATTGGCAGACCAGCGACTTCCATCAGTTTCCCAATTCCATCAGCCATACCATACCGATCAGCATTCACAATCAGTGGCATATGTGTGGTGACTTGAATTTGATCATTATTCAACCGCACAATGTCTAAGTCCGTTTTGACAGGCTGTGTGACTCCATGAAGTTCAAGTTGACCTTGTACAGCGATTGTCTTGTGATCTCCCGCCTTCATATCGGCGATGGATGACATGTCAAGAGTGCCGGTAAATTCTGCCTGTGGAAACTGCGCCACATTAAACAGCAGGGTTTTTAATCGCTCATTTCGAATGTCGATATTGGTGTTTACACTGGCTAAATCTATTGTCAAATGGATTTTTCCTTGATCGCTCACCTCCCCTGCCATTTTTTTGAATTGATGAACTTCGGCAATATTATTCTTTTTAATGCTGATAAAATTCAGATTTGACTGATCGTTGGTCAAATTCCATTGGGCAAATGCCGGACTCATCAATAGTGCAGAAACAAACCCCGAAATCAAGCTTATTTCTTTTAATTTCATCATTTTTCTAATCTCCTTGGTTAAAATGGCTAGGTGATTCTATAACGTTAATGGGTTATTGCCAAGAAATTAGGTTACAAGTTCAAGTTTCCCCTTTAACCATGTTTGTCTGGCGAGGTGGCGACAGGGAACGGAGGGCTGGTACGATAGATGGAAAATTCCATGGCAGGAAAGAATTCCGCCTAGAATAGGGTGTCTATCACCAGAATCGCGCTTCTACAAGGATTTGATATGCCGACTTTTCAAGTAACCCGACAGGAATACCATACGGTAATTAAGACCTATATTGAGGAATTCGACACTTTAGATCAGGAAAAATGGGAACATTTTCGCCACCTGCTCTCAGGGCATGCGCAGGAGAGGCTGTCCGAATTCCCAGAAGTAGCACCCAGTGATCCGAAAATATGGTTTGATTTACTGCAGTTAATCAACCATGCTGATTATGAGGTTGAAGTGGAAGATGACTGGATTTCCATTCGACAGGGTCAGTTTAAGGTCGTATATTACCTTGAAGATGAATATGGCGAAGTCATCGCACCAACAGTATAGAGGCTAGAGCTTCTGCTGATCCTAGGCAATCGACATCGATGACTGCTGATGGTACTGCAGAGCATGGTCGTGTGCTGAACTGGGAACTATCGAATCTATTACCATTTTTCATAGGTGAACGGTGTCGAACTGCCGCGTCCATCAGGGATGCTGCCTTCGCGCACCATTCGCTTGTTGCTGCCGGAGGCAGTGCCACATTGTCGAATGTCCAAAGGCGTTAGGGGCAGACAAGTTAAAACTTGTTACCAGGTTATCTTAATTCTTATCTAATTTTTAGTTGATATATTGCTTCGGTAGTGAATAAAGAAAACCCTATGAAACCTATCTCAATCTTTTTGGTTTTGGTTGTGGCCATGCTGGAAACAGGTTGTGCCTCCTATCAGAGTCAACCACTATCCTTGATGCCATCATGGCCTACGGAAATATCTCGTCTTGAAATTGATTCATCTAAGATACCGCTCTCCGCACTCCCCTCCCACAAGTTTGACCCGAACGATGGCCTCGACATGACAGAAGTCGCCATGATTGCGGTGGCAAACAATCCTGCATTGATGCTTGCGCGGGACGACACGGGTATTGCCGGAGCCCAGGCGTTTTCTGCTGGACTGCTTCCCGATCCGCAATTTGGATTTTCTCCCCAGTTTCCCCAAAATGCGATTGCTGGACAAAACGTGACTGCCTTTGATTTGGGTCTCACCTATGACTTTGGCGCGATCATGACTCATTCCTTGCGGAATGCGGAAGCCAGGTCCGATCGCCGCAACGCGGATCTGGCATTGTTGTGGCAAGAATGGCAGGTCGTTGGGCAGTCGCGTCTGCTTTTTTCCCGGATATGCTCAAGGAAGAATTTGCTGAGTATTCTGAAAGAGAACCGTGATCTTGCAGAACTGCGTTATGCAAGGGATAAAGCCGCCTTGGCTAGGGAAGACCTGCCCCTAACCGCCGCCGCCGTTGATGAAAACACCCTTCAAACCATCGATAAGCAAATCAACGAAACGATGCGATTGCTGGAGAAAGATCGCTTTGCTCTCAATGACTTACTTGGGCTTGCTCCGAGTACCCAGCTTAACCTCGTCGGAGATGCGGATTTTTCTGATCTCAACAAGCAGGAAATTGCACATAGGTTATCCAACCTTGCCAAGATACGCCCTGATCTCATGGCATTGCAGGCTGGATACGAAGCTCAGGACATGCGCCTGAGGCAGGCCATTCTTTCCCAGTTCCCGGCGATCAATGCCGGCTTCGTCATAGCCAGAGACAATACCGGGATCAATTATCAAGGTTTTTCCCTCAGTCTGAGCCTTCCTATTTTCAACAGAAATCAAGGCAATATCGCGGTCGCTCAGGCGACGAGAAAGCGTATGCACGACGAATTTCAGATCAGGTTGAATCAGGCTTACAGCGACGTCGAACAGATCTTGCCGGATCAGGATTTACTGCAGGCACAACTGGTGCAGTTGAACAATGAACTTGTCACGCTTGCTCTTATTTCAGGCCGCTCCGAAGCAGCCTACAACGTAGGAGATATGGACCTATCGGGCTATTCCATCCTGAAAGACGTCGAAATTTCTAAGAAAGTGGAAAGAAACGCAGTCGAAGAATCTATTCTCGAGGAACGCATTGCCTTGGCTACGTTACTCGGAGGTCAATTACCAGTTAGGGAGTCGGAATGAGAAACCGGATAGGAGTGTTCTTGTTGATGTGCTCCGTTGCCGTCTATGCGGAAGATCAGCAAAGCGTGCTGGTCAAGACTGAGCCCATAACTCATAAGGAGGCCTTGACATTCAGTATATCCGGGTATGGCACAGTCTATTCAAACCCTGTCAACACCATGAATGTCAATCAGCCCCGTTCCGGGCAAATTACCCGATTAAACGTCACTGCTGGACAAATCGTAAAACGTGGTACGACGCTATTTGAGTTTGCTACCGATCCGAATGTGACGAGCGGTTATACTCAGGCTGACTCGGCTCTACATATGGCGCAAAGTCAGTTTGACAGCGTAAAGCGGTTAAATGCCCAACAGTTGACGACAAATGCTCAGCTTGCGGTGGCGGAGAAGGCTTTGACGGATGCGAAAAGCGCCCTTCAAGCCCAGAAGGCACTGGGCTCCGAAATAGCTCTTGAATACGTAAAAGCGCCATACGATGCCATTGTGAGCGGCATTTTTGCTTCACCAGGCGATCGCGTTCAAGCTGAAAAAACGGTGCTCCAGATTGCTATGCGCGATGCATTGCTCCTACGAATCGGAGTTCAGCCGGAAGATGTTGTCAGAATTCGACCAGGCATGAAGGTCCTGCTTTCTCCTGTCTTCGACAAATCCCGCAAACTGCACGGCGAGGTTTGTGAAGTTCAGGGCACCATCGATTCACAAACTCACTTGGTTGATGTGATTGTGACGATCGATAAGGCGACGAGCTATGGTCTCGTTCCTGGTATGAATCTGCGCGGCGAGATCAAAATTTCGGGCGGCAATGGGTGGGTCGTTCCAAGATCCGCAGTATTGACCGATGAGAAAGGCACCTACCTCTTTCAGGACGATAGAGGTCGTGCCAGACGTGTCACTGTCAACGCGATAGAAAATGGCGAAATGACGGTGATTCAGGGTCAGTTCGATCCACATCTTCCTGTCGTCGTGCTTGGTAACTATGAATTACAGGATGGCATGAGGTTGAGGGAGAGCAATCGATGAATTTTGGCGCATGGATGCAGTTGCACCGACGTTCCATTTTGTTCTTTTTGCTCCTGCTTGCCCTAGCGGGCGCATTTTCAGCGTTCAAGTTGCCGGTGACGCTTTTCCCTAATGTTGATTTTCCGCGAGTCGAGGTGACCCTCGATGCAGGAGATAGAACCGCAGAACAAATGACACTTGAAGTGACGATTCCAGTCGAAGAAGTGGTGAGAAGAGTGCCTGGCGTGATCAATGTGCGCTCCACGACGAGCCGCGGATCGGCAGAAATATCCGTGAATTTCCCATGGGGGACGGATATGGCTACTGCGACGCTGCAAGTCAATGCGGAAATTGCACAGATCTTGTCCTCGTTGCCTGCGGGAACCAATATGCTTACCCGCCGCATGGATCCGACAGTATTTCCGATCATTGCGTACAGTATGACCTCCGACACCGTTTCCTTGACGCCCCTTCGTGACTTGGCCCAATACCAACTTACACCACTGCTCTCCTCGGTTGAAGGTGTTGCACGAATCCAACCCATTGGCGGAGCACTTGAGGAATATCGCGTAACCGTCGACCCAGACAAATTGCAGGCATACGGCATGACACTCGCGGATGTGGCTGGGGTTCTGAATAAGTCAAATGTCGTGAAGGCTGTCGGACGAATCGAGGACCATTACAAACTGTATCTGGGTATTTCGGATAACCGTCTTGAGAACCTTGATGATATTCGCAATACAGTCCTTCGGTCGGGACTGGACGGATTTGTGCAACTCAAGGATGTGGCTCAAGTGAGCGACGGTACTGTTCCGCAATGGATCAAGGTAAATGCGGATGGGCATGATGCGGTACTGCTCAACGTCTATCAGCAGCCTGGCGGGAACAGCGTGCGCATTGCGCATGATATCGATGCCAAGCTGCACGATTACAAAATGCCTGCTGGGGTAAAGATCTCCAAATGGTACGACCAGAGTCAACTTGTGGTGGATTCGGCGGCAAGCGTCAGAGATGCCATTCTCATTGGGATTGCGCTCTCAGCAGGGGTGCTACTGCTTTTCCTGCGTAATATCAAAATCACTTTGATTGCCATTATCGTGGTTCCGGCTGTCCTCTCATCGACCGTCGTGGTCCTGTACGCGTTGGGAATGAGCTTCAATATCATGACCCTTGGCGGCATGGCCGCAGCAGTCGGATTGATCATCGACGATGCCATCGTGATGCTGGAACACATTGTAAGACGCCTGCGAGAGTCCCCTGAGGATCATCATGGACGAGTAATGGCTGCCGCCATCGAATTCACCAAGCCCCTCGCGGGTTCTTCAGCTGCCACTCTGGTGATATTCATCCCTCTCGCATTTCTCAGTGGCGTGACTGGCGCCTTCTTCAAAGCGCTTTCTCTGACGATGGCTGCAAGCCTCTTGATTTCGTTTTTGATCACATGGTTTGCTGTGCCCATTCTTGCCGACCATCTTCTTCAGGCAAAGGATGCCTCGCAGGAGGAAGGTGGACGACCGACGGCATGGTTGCACGATCGATACGGCGCTCTGCTTCAGAAATTCCTTCATCGTCCCCTTTTGACTTTGGTTCTTATCGTACCTTTACTTGGATTAGGGTGGTTTGCCTATACTCTGACGGGTACCGGATTCATGCCCTCCATGGATGAAGGTGGGTTCACCTTCGATTATCGTTCTAAGCCCGGAACTTCCCTCACAGAGACGGACAGGCTGCTCAAGCAGGTCGAAGCGATCATCAAAGCCAATCCGAATGTTGACACTTATTCGCGTAGAACTGGGGCGCAACTTGGTGGAGGGATTACGGAGGCAAATCAGGGAGATTTTTTCGTCAAGTTGAAAGCCATGCCCCGGCAACCCATCGAGGATGTCATGGACGACATCAGAACTCAGGTCGAGAGCCAGGTTCCTGGTCTTGATGTCGAATTTGCTCAGCTCATGGAAGACATGATTGGCGATTTGACTTCTGTGCCTGAGCCGATTGAGATCAAAATTTATTCCGATGATCAGGCCGCGTTGGAAGCAGCTGCCAAGAAAATAGCGCCGTTGATTGGACACATTCCTGGCGTCGTTGACGTGAAAAACGGGATCAATCCTGCTGGTGATGCGCTTGAAATCCATGTTGATCGGGAAAAAGCCGCGCTTGAAGGGCTTGATCCGGGCAGCGTCACCGCCATGCTCAATGACTACATGGCTGGAATCGTGGCCACCCAGATCCAAAACAACGTAAAAATGATTGGGATCAGGGTTTGGGTGCCGGATTCTGTCCATAGGACGCAATCGGATATCGGAAACTTGATGCTGCGGGCACCTGACGGACATTTTCTCCCCCTTGGCCGGATCGCTGACATAACTACGGTGAGCGGACAGCCAGAGATCAACCGGGAAAACCTAAAGCGTATGATTGCGGTAACGGCACGCATTAGTGGGCGAGATATGGGGTCTACCATTGGAGATATACGTCAAGTGGTGGATAAACCGAACCTCCTCCCGACAGATGCGTATTATGAGTTGGGTGGCTTATACAAACAGCAACAAATTGCTTTCAAGGGATTGATTCAGGTATTTATTGCTGCGGTGGCTCTGGTGTTTCTACTCCTTCTTTTTCTGTACGAACGTTTCCGGATCGCGGCATCCATCATGGTGATCCCTCTGATGTCGATATCGGCAATGTTTATAGGACTCTGGATCACTGGTGTGGAACTTAATATTTCCGCCATGATGGGCATGACTATGATCGTCGGTATCGTTACCGAAGTGGCTATCTTCTATTTTTCCGAGTACCAGAGCATCGCGCAGGGTATGGATAGGAAAGACGCACTGATTGCGGCGGGAAAAAATCGCATGCGTCCGATCGCGATGACAACCATGGCAGCTATTCTGACGCTATTACCCCTTGCTTTTGCCATCGGCCAAGGGTCTCAAATGCAACAACCCCTTGCCATAGCAATCATTTCTGGGTTGATCGTCCAGCTACCCCTAGTTCTCCTCGTCATGCCAGTTATTTATGATACGTTGCATAAGCGTTGGTCTGCCAAACGGGGGAAAGGTGACTAGCATGCGCATCTTACTGATGGAGGATGACGCCCACTTTTTTGCCAAGCTTTCAATTAATGATTTTGAGAAGGTAAAGATTGCAGCCATACATCCGGATTTTCTGTGAAGCACAAGGCTTCTATCCCTGATGGAATACGCTGAGTAGCTCCTGATCACTATAGCGTGCTTCACGCACTGTGGACCTCTGCAGGTTTTGCCACTCACGGTCTGACCTGTCTCGCCATCATTTCATGATTGCCTGTGCAATCGGTGGTG
>VFSW01000152.1_pt1 | contig 89711 bp, 81 predicted proteins | sample 5358111 | NCBI WGS metagenome assembly VFSW01 (sample SAMN11554181, study PRJNA540505) | mine drainage metagenome | isolation source: sediment from site ElyBrook_90M | place: USA: Ely Copper Mine, Vershire, VT | collected 2017
CATGCGCTATCGAAATTCCGCCGCTGCTCGAGCCGGTCGTCCCGTAGCCCGCGCCGCCGCCCGCGATTGCCGCTCCGGTTCAGGCGGGGTCCGAGCCGCATCCGGAGCCGGAACCGGCTTCCCCGTCAGTTGAAGCTGGACAGGTGAACGGTTTGGCCGCGAAGGTCGAGCCAGCCCCGACGGTCGCGCCGGAAAAAATCGAGGCGCCTGCTGCGCCCGCCGCGACCGACGCTCCAGAGATGGCGCACAAGGCCGCTTCCGAGCCTGCCGCCGAATCGCCGAAGCCGGTTGTGGCGGCGGCCGCCGAGGCGCCCGCCAATCCGCCTCCCAGCCGGCCCGCCGCCCCGTCCAAATCCGTGCCGCCCGCGGCGGCGCCGCGCCCGGCCGCCCCGAATCGATTCAACGCGCGGCCGCAGACTCCTTCCGGCTCGGCGCCGACTATCTTGCGGCGGCCCGGCGACGCCCGGCTCCAGAACGCCGCGCCCGGCCGCGCCAGCATCAATCTGACCAGCGGCGCTCACGCGTCCGCGCCAACTCTCGACGACGGCCAGCGCGGCCCCAAGGTTCTTGGCCGGATCGAACTGCCCAAGACCACGCCGCGAACCACTGGCGTGATGGTGCGGCCATCCGGTCCTCCGCGCCCAGGTGCTCCATCGCGTTTTTCGCCGCAGCCGGCGGCACCTTCGATCCAGGACGGACCGCTCGGACCGCCGAGCGACGTTACCAAACCCGGCGCGCGGCCGATCAAGAAAAAGCGGATCGTCAAGAAGGCTTCGACCGACTTCACCGCCGAGCGCGAGATGCGCGGCCTGCGCGTGCCCAAGAAGCGCCGCGCGCTGCCTGGCAAGGAGCAGCGCAAGACCGAAATCACCACGCCCAACGCCTCCAAGCGCGTCGTCCGGATTACCGAGGGCGTCACCGTCGGCGATCTCGCCCGCAACATGGGCGTCAAGGCCGGCGAGATTATCAAGAAGCTGATGGAGATGGGCGTCATGTCGACGCTCAACCAGGTCCTCGACGTCGACACCGCGACGCTGGTCGCCGGCGAATTCGGCTACAGCGTCGAGAACGTCGCCTTTGACGTCGAGTCCGCGATCGCTGAGGCGCCACCCGAAGAGAGCCGCGGTGACCCTGTCCCGCGCCCGCCCGTGGTCACCGTGATGGGCCACGTCGACCACGGCAAAACCTCGCTGCTCGACGCGATCCGCCATACCAATGTCACCTCCGACGAATTCGGCGGCATCACCCAGCATATCGGCGCCTACATGGTCGAAGTGCAGGGACGCAAGATCGCTTTCGTCGATACTCCCGGCCACGAGGCGTTCACCGCGATGCGCTCGCGCGGCGCCAAGGTCACCGATATCGTCGTGCTGGTCGTCGCCGCCGACGAAGGCGTGATGCCGCAGACGGTCGAGGCGCTCAACCATGCGCGCGCCGCCAAGGTTCCGATTATCGTCGCGATCAACAAAATCGATCGGCCCGAAGCCAACCTCGATCGCGTCAAGCAGCAGCTCACGGAAAACGGCCTGATCCCCGAGGATTACGGCGGCGATACGATCGTCGTGCCGGTCTCCGCGCGCACCGGCGAAGGTGTCAACCGCCTCCTCGAGATGATCCTGCTGCAGGCCGACATTCTCGATCTCAAGGCCAACCCTGACCGCAGCGCACGCGGCACCGTCGTCGAGTCTCAACTCGATCGCGGCCGCGGCCCCGTCGCCACCGTCCTGATTCAGGAGGGCACGCTCCGCCAGGGCGACGCCTTCGTATGCGGAGTGACCTTCGGACGCGTGCGCGCGATGCTCGATCACAACGGGCAGCGTCTCGAGGTTGCCGGTCCGTCGACTCCGGTCGAAATCTTCGGCCTCTCGAGCGTCCCCGAACCCGGCACCGCCTTCGTCGGTGTCGCCGAGGAATCCAAGGCCCGGCAAGTCGCCGAGTTCCGCCGCTCCAAGCAGCGCGAGGGCGAGCTCCAGAAATCCGCCCGCGTCTCGCTCGAGGACTTGAGCCAGCGGATGAAGGGTGGCGAAGTGAGCGAACTCAAGCTCATTATCAAGGGCGACGTGCAAGGCTCCGTCGAGGCGCTGGCCGATTCGCTCCGCCGCCTCTCGACCGACGAGGTCAAGGTGGAAATCCTCCATACTTCGGCCGGTGCGATTTCCGAAACCGACGTCACGCTCGCCGCCGCCTCCAGCGCGATCATCATCGGTTTCAATATCCGCCCCGAGCCCAAGGCGACCGCCCTGGCCGAGAAAGAAGGCGTCGATATCCGCCTCTACACCATTATTTACGAGGCGATAAACGAGATGCGCGAGGCGATGGAAGGCATGCTCGCGCCGACCTATCGCGAAAAAGCGCTCGGCCGCGCCGAAGCGCGCAAGGTCTTCAATGTCCCCGGCGCCACGATCGCCGGCGCGATGGTGGTCGACGGCAAGATCGTTCGCGGCGCACGCGCCCGCCTCGGCCGCGACGGCCGCGTCGTTTGGGAAGGCCGGATCGGCACGCTGCGGCGCTTCAAAGACGATGCGCGCGAGGTGCTCTCGGGCTACGAATGCGGTATCGGGCTCGAGAACTTCAACGACATCAAGCCCGACGACATTATCGAGGATTTCGAGATGGAGGCGATCGCGCGCAAGCTCGCTGTTCCGCCGCGGCCTGAATCCGTGCGCGGACAGGCTGGCGCCGAAAAGCAGCTTCAGACCTGATCGAACCGGAGCGCTCCGTGATGGCCGGCCACCGACCCGCCGATTTGGTCCGCATCGGATCCGGCGCCAAGGCCGCGGGAGTATTCGATACGAACCGCGCATCCGCGCGAAGTCTCAGGCGCTGAGAAATGGTCGTAGGCGTACTTCAACTAACGCTCTTCCTCCCCGAGAACCATTCGCTCAAGGGCAAGCGCCAGGTGCTCCGCGCGATCAAGGCGCGCGTGCGCTCCAAGTTCAACGTCTCGATCGCCGAATCCGACGGCCACGACATGTGGCAGCGCGCCGAACTCGGAATATGCCAGGTCGGCAACGATCGCGCCTTCGTCGATTCCGCCCTGCGCGAAGTCGTCAACTTTATCGACTCGCTCGGCCTCGCCCCGCTCGGCGAAGAGCATCTCGAAATGATCAATTACTAGTCTGGGCTGCCGGCGCTCAGAATGACGCAAGTGCCCACGATGGTTTCTCATCCCGACCGGAGGCTGCCGCAGCGGAGGGATCGCGCCTCGTCCTCGAGGCGCGGCAACGAATCACCGCGCTTGCACTGAGGCCTCGGCCCGCCCGTCACCGCATAGACCTTGGCGGAGAAAAGGCGGGATTGGGCTGGAACATCAGCGCGGCGTATGGGACCGGAGATCCGCTGATGCGCGCCAGAGACGGCGCGCGATCCCTCCACTTCGGTCGGGATGACGGAGAGAGAAGGTCGGGATGACGGAACGGAGCGGCCGATACCCGCCGAGACTCCCGCCTGGCGTTGCGTCCTGCCAATAACTTCGCCGCGGGTTCCGCGCGGCGCGGGATTATTCGCTGCGTTCGGAATCTGTAAGCTTTTTTGGGTTCGACTCAATTTCTTGTCATTGTGAGCGAACTGGAAGAGATCACGCCGGTTGGAATTGACGGCAAGACGATCGGTCGACCGTTGCCCTTCTTTGTTGTCATCTTGAGCGGAGGCCGCTGCGGCCGAAGTCGAAAGACCCCGAGCTTTTCCGGGCTCCGCACCTGTCCCGAGCGACGTCGAAGCGACTCTCGCGCAACGCTCGGTCAGGATGACACCCAAAATCCAAGCAAATAAAAAAATCACCTACTCTCAACGAGTCGCCACACTAAAGCGTTTGTAATCCGCCGCGGCTCTGTGCGACGCTTAGCCTGATTTCGGTAATTAAAGTTATACTTGAAGTCTGAGATTCCGTTCGGTAATCGAGGAGGTTCCCCGTGGCCACTGACCCGACCGTCCATGGCGAGTGCGATCCGCGTTTCGAAAAGGTCCGCGCGGCATTTATCGAAAACTTCCGCACGCACGGCGAGGTTGGCGCCGCGGTTGCGATCGCTCTCGACGGCCGGCTGGTCGTCGATCTGTGGGCCGGGCACGCCGATCAGGCAATGACGCGCCCCTGGAATCGCGACACGATCGTCAACGTCTATTCCACCACCAAGGGCCTCTGCGCGATGTGCGCGCATCGGCTCGCCGACCAGGGCAAGCTCGACTTCGACGCTCCGGTCGCGAAGTACTGGCCCGAATTCGCCCAGGCCGGCAAGGCTGAAATCCCGGTCCGCTACCTGCTCAATCACAAAGCCGGCCTCGCCGCGATCAAGGCGCCGCTCGCTAACGAAGACCTCTTCAACTGGGACAAGGTCACGAGTGAACTTGCGCGCCAGGAGCCCTGGTGGACTCCGGGTACGCGCCACGGCTATCACGCGATCACCTTCGGATGGCTGGTTGGCGAGGTCGTGCGCCGAATCAGCGGCAAGAGCCTCGGCACCTATTTCCGCGACGAGATCGCCGGACCGCTTGGCGCTGACGCCTTTATCGGCTTCGGCCCGTCGCTCGACCCGCGCGTTGCCGAGATTATTCCCGCACCGCCGTCCGCGCCCGGCGAGCGCGACTTGCTGGCCGAACTGGTCAAGGATCCCGCCTCCGTCAGCGCGATGGCGATAATGAATCCGCCCAACACGCTCCTTCCCGAAACCGTCAACTCGCGCGAATGGCGCGCCGCCGAGATTCCCGGCGCCAACGGCCACGCCAACGCCCGCGCCCTCGCGCGAATCTACGGGACGCTCGCCCGCGGCGGCGAGCTCGACGGCGTGCGCATCTTCGGTCCTCGCGAGATCGAGCGATGCTACACCGAACAGTCCTACGGTCCCGACGCCGTGCTCCCGCTCACGACGCGCTTCGGCCTGGGCTTTATGCTCTCGCAGCCCACGGCGCAGATGGGACCCAATCCGCACACCTTTGGCCATCCGGGCGCCGGTGGATCGCTCGGCTTCGCCGATCCCGACGCGAAACTCGGCTTCGGCTATGTGATGAATCAGATGGGCCTCGAGCCGCTCCTCGACGCGCGTCCCGCCGCGATTCTCGCCGCCGCCTACGCGTCGCTCTGACGGGCCCTGGCCTTCATCCGTACTCGCCCAGGGCGCAGGCCGCGGGCCGCTCCGATTCGGCGGTGGAAAAACTTGCCGCTCCCCCGATGCGGCTTTGCGCCCCGCGCGATACACTGCCGTCATGGCCACTGAACCGAGACGGCCGGAGCGGGTCGCGGAGCTGATGCTGCGCGAGCTTTCTCACATGCTGTTGCGCGACCTCAAGGATCCGCGGCTGCGCGGCGTAACCCTCACCGGAGTCCGGATGACCGACGATCTGCGCCACGCGCGGGTCTCCTTCTCCCATCTCGAAGGCGAGTCCCGCGCCACCGCCGCGATCGGCGGCTTCACCAGCGCGAGCGGCTTTATCCGCCGCCAACTCGGCCATTCGATGGGCCTGCGGTACGCGCCCGAGCTCGAGTTCGTCTTCGACCGCGGAATCGAGCACGCAATCCGGATCGAGGAGCTGCTTCGCGCCGACCGCTCGCGCGGCTAGCTTTTCTCATCCCGCCGCGCCCCGGCCTCATCGCGCTTGCTTCTCGATACGACGGGTGCGACCCCGGGGTCTGTCCGCGCCGCGACTCCATCGGTATTCTCAACGATTCGCCAATGCACGGAGTGATCCTTATCGATAAGCCCGCCGGCGCAGGCTCGGCCGACGTGGTCCGCCAGATCAAGCGCCGCGTCAAGCCCGACCGCGTCGGCCATCTCGGCACGCTCGACCCATTCGCAACCGGCCTTCTCCCGATCCTGATTGGCGAAGCGACCAAGCTCGCGCCCTTCCTTCAGGATTCCGAAAAGGAGTACGAGGGCATCGTCCGCCTCGGCCTCGAGACCGACACCCTCGATCCGACCGGCGCGATCGTGCGCGAGGCGCCCGTGCCGCCCTTCGATTCATCGGCGCTCGAGGAAGTCGCGCGCCGCTTCCTTGGCGAGATCGAGCCGAGCCCGCCGGTCGTCTCCGCGCTCCAGCGCGCCGGCGTCCCGCTCTATCGTCTCGCGCGCCGCGGCCTCGAGGTCGAGCCGCCTGCGCCTCGCCGCGTCGTAATCTCGCGCCTCACGCTCGAATCCGCCGGCCCGGATTCGCTCCGCCTCACCGTCGTATGCTCGACCGGCACCTACGTCCGCGCGCTCGCCCGCGATATCGGCGCCGCGCTCGAAACTGCCGCCCATCTCGCCGAACTGCGCCGAATCCGCACCGCCGGCTTCTCCGTCGCCGACACCCATCCGCTGGCCGAGGCGCTCGACGCGCTCGAGGCCGGCCACGCCGAATCGATACTGATCGGACTCAACGCCGCACTCCCCGCGATTCCCTCGGCCGTCGTCGGCGACCGCGAACTCGCCCGGCTCCGCAATGGCGACTCGCGCGCGCTCGACGGAATCGTCCCCGCCGGCGCGCGCCTCTTCAAAGTGATTCACAACTGCGACCTGATCGCGATCGCCGAAGCCTCCTCGCGCGTCACCGCCAACCTGATTCGCGTCTTCGGATGACGATCGGCACGCGCGCTTTCTTTTCTGTCATCCCGACCGCAGTGGAGGGATCGCGCGCCGCCGTCGGCGCGCCTCAGCGGAGCTTTTGCATCGCCACGCGCCCTGATTCTCCGCGGCCTCTTCTGATCGGAGGGCCCATGCGGATTCAGCGCAAGCACGGATATCCGTTGCGGCGCCTCGCGCGGGGAGGCGCGATCCCTCCACTTCGGCGGCCTCCGGTCGGGATGACGGAGAGAGAGCCAGCCTCGGGCCGGGATGACGGAAAGGCTCTGGTCGTCCTTCCGTTGCGATGACGCCGATTCGGGGGTGCGGCGGCGAATCTCCCGGCTTCCGATGACGATCGGCACGCGCGCGCGTTCGCTCACCGGCCCGCCAAATTGTATTGATAGCCATCACGCGAACCGCTCTGGAGAAAAAACCATGAAGGCGATTTTTCTCGTGCCTGGACCCGACGGCGGCATCTACGAATATCGGGACATCCCGACTCCGTCTCCCAAAGCCGGCGAAGTGCTGATCAAGGTGCACGCCACCGCCACCAACCGCGGCGAGCTGCTCGCGCGCCCGCTGATTCGATCGTCCAATCCCGCGCTCCGTCCGACCCGCGCCGGTATCGAGTTTGCAGGCGTTATCGCCGCGATCGGCGAGGGCGTCGCCGGATGGAAGGTCGGTGACCGCGCGATGGGCCGCGCGCCCGGCTCCTACGCCGAGTTCACCGTCGTCGATTCGCGTGCGCTGATGCGCATCCCCGGTTCGCTCTCCGACGCCGAGGCCGCCTCGATTCCCAACGTCTTCGTCACCGCGCACGACGCGATCGTCACCGCCGCGAGTCTCAAGGCCGGCGAATCGATAATGATAACCGCCGCACCGTCGGGCGTCGGAACTGCCGCGCTCCAGATCGCCCGCCATCTCGGCGCCAATCCCGTCCTCGCGACGACTCGTTCCGAATCGAAGAGCGCCGCCTTGACCGCGCTCGGCGCTCATCGGGTGATCGACGTAAGCAAATCCGGATGGGTCGATTCGATCCTCGCCGCGACCGCCAAGCGCGGCGTCGACGTGATAATCGATAACGTCGGCGGTCCGATGCTCGCCGACAACCTGCGCGCGCTCGCGATCAAAGGCCGCCTCGTGAGCGTCGGCCGCAACGCCGGCAACGTCGGCGAGTGCAATCTCGACGAGCTGGCGCGCAAGCGCGTGAGTATCATCGGCGTGACCTTCCGCACCCGCACCCCCGATGAGGCGCTCGCGTGCAGCCAACGCTTCGCCGCCGATCTGCTCGGCGCATTCGCATCCGGCGCGCTCAAGCCCGTGCTCGATCGGACCTTCCCGTTCGATCGAATCGCCGACGCCCACAGCTACATGATGACCGACGCGCAGACCGGCAAGATCGTCCTCGCGATGCTGGCTCAAGCGCACGAAGGCAACCATCAAACCAAGGTAGGGACCGCGGCCAACAAGGAGACTGTATGAGCGGGGAAAACTTAGAAATCAGCCGGCGACTGGCGCTGGTCGAGAGGAGCGTACGGCGTTACCGAGCCGCACTGGTAGTCGTGGGCTTGATCGCAGCGGCCGGGATGGTCGGACCATCGCTGGTCGGTGCGACCAAGGCGCCAGGGACGGTCCAGGCGAAGAGCTTCGAAGTCGTTGACGACAACGGAGTGGTGCGCGCGTTCCTGGGCACCACGGGCGACCTCTCGGTCCTGCGCCTTTACGACACAGCCGGGAAACCGCGCGCGTTCCTGGGCACCACGGGCGATGGCGCGGGCCTGCTGACCCTTTACGACAAGGCCGGGATAGATCGCGCGGCCTTGGGCACCGTGGGCGACCTCTCGGGCCTGACCCTTTACGACAAGGCCGGGAAGGAGCGCGCGGTCCTGGGAAACACTGACTTGAAGATTCCTGCGACCGGCTCGACGGAGCATCGGGCGCCATCGTCGCTGGTGCTGCTCAACGAACACGGGAATGTGCTGTGGGAGGCACCATAACCAGGGTGGATCAAGGGAATGCTAAGCACGGCAAGTATTTCGTATGCCTGATGGCGGGAGGGCTTGGCAGATGCGAAAGCGCGCGCGAGTTCCGCCGGGCGAAGGGTTCCTCACCTCGCCCGATAGTCGGGAGAGGTCGCGCCGAATGCGCGGGTGAGGGACCCTAGTGGGAGATTTCCCTGGAATTCGCTACTCGTCTTTGGATCGCGCCCGATCGCGCTCGCTCAACGCCGATTCCCAGTTCCGCCCGTCAAACGCCCGCCGAGGAATCTCCGCGATCTCGACGCCCTCGATACATCTGACGTTCACGTCGATCTTGTCCGGATCGGATCGCGGTATATAGAACGACGCGACGCCGCATCGCAGACAAAAATGATGCTGCGCCACTCCCGTGTTGAATCGATACGTCGCAAGATTCTCCGCCGGCGTCAGCATGCGGAACGATTCGCGCGGCACGATCCAATGAAGATAGCCCTTCTTCGCGCATATCGAGCAGCCGCATTCCAAAACGTCTTCGATAACGCCGATCACTTCGAACGCGACCAGCCCGCAATGGCATCCGCCACGATACGTCTTCGCGTCCGCGCTGATCTCACTCATGCCTTGCTTCGCCCCCGAACCTGACTCGCTCACTTCCCGCGCCGTCGCTCCACGCCGCACTTTTCTCACGCCGCGCCGGAACGCCGCATCGCCGGCACAGCCATCAATCCTCCATCGGCAGGCCGACGTAGTTTTCCGCGAGCGACTGCGACGCGGCGCGCGAGCTGGTCACGTAATCCAGCTCCGCAAGCTGGCGGCGCTCATCGAAGGCGTTCTCGTCGCCGAAGCGATGCAGCATCGAAGTCATCCACCACGAAAAACGCTGCACCTTCCACACCCGCCGCAGACAGATTTCAGAGTAACGCTCGAGCCGCTCGCGCGCGCCGGATCGGTAATATTCGATGAACGCCCGCGCCAGCACGCGCACGTCGGCGATCGCGAGGTTGAGCCCCTTGGCGCCCGTCGGCGGCACGATATGCGCCGCGTCGCCGGCCAGAAAAAGCTTCCCGTACTGCATCGGCTCGACCACGAAACTGTGCATCGGCGTGATACCCTTCTGGATCACCGGCCCCCGATTCAGCGTGAAGCCGTCGACGGTCTCGAAGCGGCGCTGAAGCTCCTCCCAGATTCGTTCGTCGGGCCAGTTGCTGATCTCCTCGTCGGGCGCCACTTGAAGATATAGCCGGGTGATTTGCGGAGAGCGCATGCTGTGCAAGGCAAAGCCCCGCTCGTGGCGCGAGTAGATTAGCTCGTCCATCGAAGGCGCCACCTCAGCCAGAATACCGAGCCATCCGAACGGGTATTGGCGCTCGAATGCGGTGAGCGAGCCCGCCGGCATCGACGGCCGGCATACGCCATGGAAGCCGTCGCATCCGGCGATAAAATCGCACTGGAGTTCGACCGGCTCGCCGTCCGCGCGAAATCGAATCACCGGCGCGCCGCCATCGTCGAACCCGCCGATCCTGACCTCCTCGGCGGCGAAGAAAATCCGGCCCCCGGCGGCGATCCGCGCGTTGGTCAAATCCTCGATCACCCGGTTCTGACCATAGATCGTGATCGTCTTGCCGCCGGTCAGATCATCCAGGTCGATCCGATGGCCGCGATGGGCGAAGCGCAGTTCGATCCCGCGATGAACGAGGCCCTCGCGCTGGAGCCGCTCACCGACTCCGGTCGCGACGAAGAGGTCGACGGTTCCCTGCTCGAGCACGCCCGCCCGCACGCGTTCCTGGACGTATTCGCGGCTGCGATTCTCGACCACGACCGACTCGACGCCGCGCCGGTGCAGCAGATGCGCCAGCGTCAGCCCCGCCGGTCCGGCTCCGACTATCCCGACTTGTGTGCGGATACTTGCCATGACACGAGCCGCATATCTATCAGGAATTTCCCTTTGTGACCTCTCGAAACGCGCGATTTTTAGCCGGGATGAACAAGCTCGCACTTCGACCGCCTCTTGCAAGCGGCTGTCGACGGTCAAAAGTTCGAGGGCCTCGATCTTTTCGCGGGCCAACACGAAGGTCGCGAGATGAAGGGCGTCCAGAGTTCGCAGTGATTTCCCAGGGCAACCTGGCGAGCCAACTCGCAGACCGCGGGCGTCAACTCCCAAAGCTCGCATCGCGCCCACACCGCGCTAACCTCACGATGCGCGTCGGCGAGCTTTGCTTCGCTGACCAGTCCGAGCTGTCGCAAGCGGTGAAGTGCGCGCGAAGACTCGACCAGCGACAGCCGCGAGGTAACCCGCGGCCGGAGTCGAAAGACCCCGCGGTCCCGGGGGTCGCTTCGGTTACGCTCGGGATGACAAAAGTCGGACTTTACCGCACCGGCCGCCTCTGCTAGGCTCATCGATTAACCAAAAGGAAGAGGGAAAAAAGAGAGTACCTGATGCCTCTGCCAGCGGCTCGCAAACTTGAAGTGGTTAGGTCCAACGCGCGTAGCGCCAACGACTCCGGCTCGTCCGAAGTCCAGGTCGCCATCTTCAGCGCCCGTATCGTACAACTGACCGAGCATCTGAAGACCCACGCCAAGGACCATCATACACGGCGCGGACTTCTCCGCCTGGTCGGCAAGCGCCGGCGTCTGCTGGATTATCTCCATTCGCGCGATTTCGGCCGCTACAAGTCGCTGATCGAGAAGCTGGGCATCAGAAGGTAGACCGCAAAACCCGGGGCCGCATCGCAATGCCGCGGCTTCGGATCGAATCGGCGCGGACGAACCAACCGGCATCCCGCCGGCCAATCCCGCGTCGAATTTCATTTTGACGCCACGCGGTCTGCGCGTCCTCCCTCGGGAAAAATTATCCGATGTATCGAAAGCTAGAGATCGAGTTTTCCGGCCGCCAGCTATCGCTCGAAACCGGGCGCCTGGCCAAACAGGCGCATGGCGCCGTCCTTGCCCAGTATGGCGATACCGTCGTCCTGGCCACCGTCGTCGCCGCTCGCGACAGCCGCCCCGGGGTCGACTTTCTGCCGCTCACCGTCGACTACCAGGAGCGCACCTTCGCGGCCGGCAAAATCCCCGGCGGCTTCTTCAAGCGCGAAGGCCGCCCCTCCGAAAAGGAAATCCTCACCTCGCGCCTGATCGACCGCTCCTTGCGCCCGCTGTTTCCCAAGGGATGGGACAAGGAAACCCAGATCGTCGTCACCGTCCTATCGGTCGACCGCGAGAACGATCCCGACATGCTGTCGCTGATCGCCGCCTCGACCGCCCTCGAAGTCTCCGATATTCCGCACAGCGGCCCCGTCGCTGCGGTCCGGATGGGCCGGATCGACGGCAAGTTCGTCGCCAATCCGACCCTCTCGGAAATGGAGAACAGCGACCTCTCGATGGTCGTCGCGGCCAAGGCGGATACCATCATGATGCTCGAAGGGGGCGCCGAGATCGTCGACGAGGAGTCCATCCTCGAAGCGCTCTTCACCGCGCACGAGATGATGAACCCCATCTTCGAGCTGCAGCAGGAGCTCAAGCGCCAGACCGGCAAGCCCAAGCGCGAGTTCACCCCCAAGGTGCTCGATCCGGAGCTGCTTGCCGCCGTGCGCGATCGGATGGGGGGTGCGATCGAAACCGCGCTGGCCACCTCGGGCAAGAAGGAGCGCTCAACCGCCGTCCATGATCTGGTTCGTAAGGTGATAGCGGAGCTGGCGCCCCGTTTTCCCGACCGCGAGCGCGAGCTTGCCGAGGCCTGCGATAAGGTCGAGCGCAACCAGGTGCGCGCGCAAATTCTCGATAAGGACCGCCGGATCGACGACCGCTCCTCGACCGAGATTCGCCCGCTGAGCGCGCAGGTCCAGATGCTGCCGCGCACCCATGGCTCGGCGCTCTTCACTCGCGGCGAGACCCAGGCCTTGGTCACCGCGACGCTTGGCACCTCCTCCGACGAGCAGCGTATCGACGCGCTCGTTGGCGAGCGTTACAAGAAATTCATGCTTCACTATAACTTCCCGCCGTACTCGACCGGCGAGGTCAAGTTCCTGCGCGGCCCCGGCCGGCGCGAAATCGGGCACGGCGCCCTCGCCGAGCGCGCGCTCGCTCCCATCCTGCCGAGCGAGGATGAGTTCCCCTACACGATCCGCGTGGTCTCCGAGATTCTCGAATCCAACGGCAGTTCTTCGATGGCGACCGTGTGCGGCGGCAGCCTCGCGCTGTTCGACGCCGGCGTCCCGGTCAAGGCCGCCGTTGCCGGAATCGCGATGGGCCTGGTGAAGGAAGGCGACAAGGTACGCGTCCTCACCGATATCCTCGGCGACGAGGACCATCTGGGCGACATGGACTTCAAGGTCGCCGGCACTTCGGCCGGCATCACCGCAATCCAGATGGACAACAAGGTCGGCGGCGTGACCCGCGAGGTGATGCGCCAGGCGCTCCATCAGGCGCGCGACGCCCGGCTCTTCATCCTGAGCGTGATGGAAAAGGCGCTCGAAACGCCGCGCACGGAGGTCTCGCTCTACGCGCCGCGAATCGTGACGATCCGGGTCAAGCCCGACAAAATCCGCGAGATTATCGGCCCCGGAGGCAAGGTCATCCGCGCCCTGGTCGAAGAGACCGGATGCAAAATCGATATCGAAGACGACGGCACCGTGCGTATCTCGTCCGCCGACGGCCTCGCGATCGAAAAGGCCATCGCCTCGATTCAGGCGATCGCCGCCGAGCCCGAAGTCGGCAAAATCTATCACGGCACCGTGCGCAAGATAGTCGAGTTCGGCGCGTTCGTCGAAATCATGCCCGGCACCGACGGCCTGCTCCACATCTCGCAGCTATCGAGCCAGCGCGTGCGCCGGGTCGAAGATGTAATCCACGAGGGCGACGAAATCGCCGTCAAGGTGCTCGAAGTCGGACGCGACGGCAAAATCAGGCTCTCGTTGCGCGAAGCGACTGAAGAGATCGAACAACAGAAGGCAAAATAGGAGCGGCGGCGCAACGCATGATTCAAAGAGACGTTCTCCCCAATGGTGTTCGAGTCCTAAGCGAGCCGATGCCCCATGTGGTGTCGGCCACAATCGGAATCTGGGTCGAGAACGGATCGCGCTACGAGATCGCCGCGCAAAACGGCGTCTCCCACTTTATCGAGCATCTGCTGTTCAAGGGCACGCGCAAGCGCACCGCAGCGCAGATCGCCGAGCAGATAGACGCCGTCGGCGGCGTCCTCAATGCCTTCACCGGCAAGGAGTACACCTGCTACTACGCGAAGGTGCTCGGCTCGGACCTTGCGATGACCACCGACCTGCTCGCCGACCTCTTCCTCGATTCGGTCTTCGATCCGGCCGAGATTGATCGCGAACGCCAGGTCGTCCTGCAGGAGATTTCGCAGGCCGAGGATACGCCCGACGACTTCATCCACGACCTGTTCAATCTGAAATTCTGGGAAGGCCATCCGCTGGCGCTCCCTATCTTCGGCTCCGTCCAGACCGTCGAGGCGATCGACCGCGAACTGCTGCTCTCGTTCATGGGCGAGCGCTACCGCGCCGGGCGGGTCTTTATCGCCGCCGCCGGCCAGGTCGACCATCGCCGGCTTGTCAACGATTGCGAGCACCTCTTCGCGCGAGTCTCCGGCGACATGATTCCCGAGCACACCGCCCCGCCGGTCGAGCGCATGGTCGTCATCAATCACGAAAAGAAACTCGAACAGGCGCACATCTGTATCGGCGGGCGCGGCCTCAGCCAGGCCGCTCCGCTGCGCTACGCAAGCTATGTCCTCAACACCGCGCTCGGCGGCGGCATGTCGTCGCGCCTCTTCCAGGAGGTCCGCGAGAAGCGCGGCCGCGTCTACAGTATCTATTCGTTCCTCTCCTCCTATCTCGATTGCGGCTACTTCGGTATCTACGCCGGAACCAGCCCCGAATGGGTCGACGAAGTGATCGAGGTCACGCTCAAGGAGGTGCGCAAGGTCACTCGCGACGGCCTCGAGCCGGCCGAGCTCGAACGCGCCAAGAGCCAGCTCAAGGGCAATATGCTGCTTGGGATGGAATCGACCGAATCGCGGATGAACCGGCTCGCGCGCAACGAAATCTACTTCGGCCGCGAGATTCCGCTCGAAGAACTCGCCGCCGATATCGACAAGGTCACCAACGACCAGGTGGTCGAGCTGGCCAACGTATGCTTCGAAGCGGACAAGATGGCGATGGTGTTGCTGGGCGACCTCAAAGGCCAGCCCCACGGCCCCGAGATCTTCTCCGCGCTCGCCTAGGCCCGCGCGGTCGGCGGTTGCATCATCCTGGTCGCCGCCCGATCGGACTGGCGCTCATTGACGAGATACCCGGGTAAGTTAGCTGAGTGTCTTAACTGATTATCCGTAGTTCCGATGACGAATCCGATCATCAAGTTCAGACGCCTTAGCCAAGGCGCCTCAAAACCCGAATATCAGAGTTTAAACGCGTCCGGACTCGATTTGGCGGCGGACCTTTCCGCTCCGCTGGTCCTCGATCCGTTCGTCCGCGCCGCCGTCCCAACCGGACTCGCCCTCGAAATCCCTCCCGGCTACGAAGGCCAGGTCCGTCCGCGCAGCGGCCGCGCGATCGCCGAGGGCCTCACCCTGATCAATTCGCCTGGCACGATCGACGCGGATTTTCGCGGCGAGATTCGCATCCTGGTGATCAATGCCGGCGACCGGCCGATCGAGATCCGGCCCGGCGACCGGATCGCGCAACTGGTAATCTGTCCGGTCGTCCGCGCCGATCTGGTCGAGGCCGGCGAGTTGGGTGAAAGTTCGCGCGGCGAGGGCGGATTCGGGCATACTGGAAGGTAGACCGGATCGGCCAATCCGAACCGGCGGACCGATGAAGCGCGAGCACGGCGACAATCACGAAATCGAACAACCGCGCGGCGCGAACGCGGATCGCGAACATGAGCGCGCCGAGATCGACGCCGCGCTGATCGCGGTCACGCCGATCGATGGGCGCTATCGCGCACGCACGCGCTCGCTCGCCGCGTACTTCAGCGAGTTCGCGTTGATTCGCTACCGGGTCCGCGTCGAGATCGAATGGCTCGCCTGGATGGCCCAGCGGGGCGAGTTCGGCGCAATTCCGCACGACGCTGAAACTCTTCGGTGCCTGCGTGCGATCGTTACCGGCTTCGCCATCGCAGATGCGCGCCGCGTCAAGGAGCTCGAAGCTCAGACCAATCACGACGTCAAGGCAGTCGAGTATTTTTTGAAGGAGCGGATCGCGGCGCTCGACCTTGGCGTGCCGGTCGAGATGGTGCACTTCGCGTGCACCTCGGAAGATATCAACAATCTCGCCTACGCACTGATTCTGAAGGACTTTGCCGAGAAGGAACTCGAGCCCGCGATTGCGCGCCTTATCGGCCGGATCGCCGCGATGGCGCGCGCGCTCAAGGACGTCGCGATGGTCGCGCGGACGCACGGGCAGAATGCGACGCCGACCACGATGGGCAAGGAGCTTGCGGTGTTTGCGGCGCGGCTCGATCGGCAGCGGCGGCTGCTCGCGGCGCAGGAATATCTTGGCAAGTTCAATGGATCGGTAGGCAACTTCAACTCGCATCGGGTGGCATGTCCCGAGGTCGACTGGCTCGATCAGTCGCGCCGCTTCGTCGAGTCGCTTGGCCTCAGCTGGAATCCGTTGACGACGCAGATCGAAAGCCACGATTTTATCGCCGAGATGCTCGATACGCTCACGCGGATCGATTCGATAATGCTCGATTTCGCGCGCGACATGTGGGGCTATGTCAGCCTTGGATATTTCGCACAGCGCCCCGTGGCGGGCGAGACCGGATCGTCGGTGATGCCGCACAAGGTAAATCCGATCGACTTCGAGAACTGCGAGGGCAACCTTGGCCTTGCGAGCGCGACGTTCGTCCATCTGGCGGGCAAGCTGCCGGTCTCGCGATGGCAGCGCGATCTCAGTGACAGCACGGCAATCCGTGGAGTGGGCACCGCGATGGGCCATCTGATGGTCGCGATCGCGTCGGCGGAGCGCGGGATGGGCAAGCTCGAAATTGACCGGCGCCGGATCGCCGCCGACCTCGCGGCCGACCATGCGTGGGAGGTTCTGGCGGAAGCGGTGCAGACCGTGATGCGGCGCCACGGACTCGAGGATCCGTACGAACGGCTGAAGGCGCTGACGCGGGGCAAGGCGATCGGGCGCGAACAGATGGCGGGGTTTATCGCGGCGCTCGAGCTGCCGGCGGAGGTGAAGCGCGAACTCGAGCGGCTGACGCCGCACGATTACGTCGGCCTTGCGGCGGAGCTGGTCGAGCGCTACGCGCCGGGCGGGCCGAACAAGCATTGAACGGCGCGGCTGTTAATAGAAGCGGACGATTGTGAAGAGATTGTGCGGCCGATGTTTGTTGGCGCTCGCGCCGTAGGATAATTGATCATCAGGCCAAATATCGATCCGACGGAGAGTGTGAAATGGAAACCGCTCCGGAAAAACTCGAAATGTTTTATGAGGGTAAGGCCAAGAAGCTTTACTCGACGCCGGACCCCGACCTCGTAATTGCCCATTTCAAGGACGACGCGACCGCGTTCAACGCGAAGAAGCGCGGCACGATCGAAGACAAGGGCGTGGTCAACAATCGGATGTCGGAGTTGTTCTTCGGGCTGCTCGAAAAAAACGGCGTGAAGACCCACTTCGTCCGCCGTCTCAACGATCGCGACATGCTGTGCAAGCGGCTCGATATCGTACCGGTCGAAACCGTCGTGCGCAATATATGCGCGGGCTCGATGGCGAAGCGGCTGGGGCGGCCCGAAGGCGAGGAACTCAAGTTCCCGATTGTCGAGTATTATTACAAGTCCGACCCGCTCGACGATCCGCTGATCTATCCCGAGCACGCGATCCTTTTCGGATGGGCGGCCGACGAGGAAATTCTGACGATTCGCGCGCTCGCGCTGCGGGTCAACGAAGTGTTGCGCGGGTTCCTCGACGATCGCGGGGTAATCCTGGTCGATTTCAAGCTCGAATTCGGACGCCATCATGGCGAGATTCTCCTGGGCGACGAGATCTGCCCCGACACCTGCCGATTCTGGGACAAGAAGACGCGCGAGAAGCTCGACAAGGATCGGTTTCGGCGCGACCTGGGCGGGGTCGAGGATGCGTATCATGAGATGCTGCGGCGGGTTTCAAGCTGAGCGCGCGGCGGCCGCAGTTGAGATGAATCCGGCGAGTGGCGAGGATTTGAATTGCTGGTAAAGGTTTTCGTTACGCCGCGAAAGGGAATTCTCGACCCGCAGGGCCGCGTGGTCGAACAATCGCTAAGAAGCCTCGGGTTCGAGGGCGTCGGCTCGGTCCAGGTCGGACGATATATCGTGCTCGACCTCGCGGCTGCGTCGGCGGCGGAAGCGCGCGAGATGGCGCGCGCGATGTGCGAGCGGCTGCTGGCGAATCCGCTGATCGAGGATTACCGGTTCGAGGTGGAAGCGCCGTGAAGTGGGGCGTGGTGCGATTCCCCGGCTCGCTGGACGATGATGACGCGCTCCATACGCTGTGCGATGTGATGGGCCATGAGGCGCGCGCGCTCTGGCACAAGGATGAAAATCTCTACGGTGTGGATTGCGTGGTGCTGCCGGGCGGCTTCAGCTATGGCGACTATCTGCGATGCGGCGCGATCGCGCGCTTCTCACCGGTGATGAAAAGCGTCGCGCGGTTCGCCGGGGACGGCGGACTGGTGATCGGAATCTGCAACGGCTTTCAGATTCTATGCGAGGCGCATCTGCTGCCCGGCGCGCTGACGCGAAATCGCTCGCTCGCGTTCATATGCGAACGGGTGACGGTGCGGGTGGAAAACGCGGCGACGCCATTCACGCGCGCGGCGCGGGGCGGCGAAGTGCTGCGGCTTCCGATCAAGCATGGCGAGGGGCTTTACGTCGCGCCCGAAAGCGATCTCAGCGCGATGGAAGAGCGCGGACAGGTGATTCTGCGTTACTGCGGCGCGGATGGGAGCGACGGCGACGCGGCGAATCCCAACGGTTCGATGCGCGCGATAGCGGGGGTCGCCAACGAGCGCTTCAACGTCTTCGGCCTGATGCCTCATCCGGAGCACGCGGTCGAGGCGGCGCTGGGCGGCGAGGATGGGCTCAAGATTTTCCGCTCGATTGCCGCGAGCTTTTCGTGATGCGGATTTTTTGATGAGTGAGGCGAACGAAGCCGGGCGGCCGATTACGCTTGCGGGCGAGCCGGCGGTCGATCTCGCGCAGGCGCTCGCGCACGGGCTCAGCGAATCCGAGTTCCGCGAGATCGAGCGGATGCTCGGTCGCGCGCCAAGCTTCACCGAGCTGGGCGTGTTCTCGGTGATGTGGTCGGAGCACTGTTCGTACAAGTCCTCGCGGCGCCATCTGCGGATGCTGCCTCAGCGGGGCGAGCGGGTGGTGCAGGGGCCGGGCGAGAACGCGGGCGCGCTCGACGTGGGCGGCGGATGGGTGGCGGTGTTCAAGATCGAAAGCCATAACCATCCGTCGTTCGTCGAACCGTACCAGGGCGCGGCGACCGGCGTGGGTGGAATCCTGCGCGATATTTTTACGATGGGCGCGCGGCCGATCGCGAGCATGAATTCGCTCAAGTTCGGCGCGTTCGATAATCCGCGGACGCGCTATCTGCTGGGCGGCGTGGTGGGCGGAATCGGCGGATACGGGAACTGTGTGGGCGTGCCGACGGTTGCGGGCGAGGTGATGTTCGACGCGGCGTACAACGGCAATATCCTGGTCAACGCCTTTTGCCTTGGGCTGGCGCGGCGCGAGGATTTGCAGAGTGCGCGCGCTCGCGGAGTCGGGAATCCGGTGCTCTACGTCGGATCGGCGACCGGCCGCGACGGAATTCATGGCGCGAGCCTGCTCGCCTCGGCCGAGTTTGACGCGAGCAGCGAGGCGAAGCGGCCGACGGTGCAGGTGGGCGATCCGTTCACCGAGAAGCTCTTGATCGAGGCGTGTCTGGAGGCGATGCGGACGGGCGCGATCGTCGCGATTCAGGACATGGGAGCGGCGGGCTTGACGTCGTCGTCGAGCGAGATGGCGGCGCGCGGCGGTTTGGGAATCGCGCTCGAGCTCGACCGCGTGCCGACGCGCGAAGCGGGACTTACGCCGTACGAAATCCTGCTGTCGGAATCGCAGGAGCGGATGCTGCTGGTCGCGGAGCGCGGGCGCGAGGCCGAGTTGCAGGCGGTGTTCGAGAAGTGGGATCTGCACGCGGTTGTGATCGGCGTGATAACCGAAGATGGGCGATGGCGGGCGCGATGGCGCGGCGCGACGGTGGCGGATATTCCGGTGGCGGCGCTGGCGGATGAGGCGCCGGTCTACGATCGGCCGTCGAAAGCGCCGGCTGCGAAGCCGCCGATAGCTCGCGCGACGATCGATCGCCAATCCGAACCTGCGCCGGCAGAAGCGCTTCGGCGTCTGCTCGACAGCCCCAATATCGGATCGAAGCGATGGGTCTATCGGCAATACGATTCGATCGTGTGCTCGAACACGATGATGGGGCCGGGCGGAGACGCCGCGATTATTCGAATCAAAGGGACGCACAGCGCGCTGGCGCTCGCGGTGGATTCGAATCCGCGCGCCTGCGAATCCGATCCGTATATCGGCGCGGCGGCGACGGTGATCGAGGCGGCGCGCAACGTCGCATGCGCGGGAGCGCGTCCGATAGGGCTTACGAACTGCCTCAACTACGGGAATCCGGAGCGGCCGGAAATAATGTGGCAGTTCGTCCGCGGAGTCGAGGGGATTCGCGACGCGGCGCTCGCGATGGGGACGCCGGTGGTGAGCGGCAACGTGAGCTTTTACAACGAGACTGAGGGGCGGGCGATTGCGCCGACGCCGACGATAGCGATGGTCGGTTTGATCGAGGACGCGGGGCGGCGGATCGGCCAGTGGTTTAGCCGCGCGGGGGATTTTGTCGCGATCGTCAGGACGGCGGAGCCTCGGCTTGAGGCGAGCGAGTATGCGGCGCTCTTCGGTGCGAGCGGCGACGGTGCGCTCGGGCCGCTTGATCTGGCGCGCGAGCGGAAGCTTATCGACGCGCTGGTCGCGGCGGCGGAGAGCGGGTTGCTGCGATCGGCGCATGATTTTGCTGACGGCGGGCTCGCCGTCGCGATAGCCGAGGGATGCTTTAATCCGGACGGACCGGTCGGCGCATCGATCGATTTGGGCGCGATTCCGGCGACAGAGGGCTTCGATAGCCTTGCTGAGACGCTCTTTGGCGAGGGCGCGTCGGCGGTGGTGATTTCGGCGGACCCGGCGAATCGGGGGCGAATTGACGAGCTTTTCTCCACGGCTGGTGTAGAGTTGTATGTAGCAGGACAGGTGACCGAAACGCCGCGCATTGTGATTGGGCCGGCGATCGACGAAGACGTAGGCGAGTTGATGCGAATCTACGAGGATGCGATTCCGAGGAGGCTTGCGACCCGTGGCTGATGAACTGGCCGTGGAGATCGACGCCGAGGAATCGAACCTCGACGGATTTCATGAAGAGTGCGGCGTCTTTGGCGTGTACGGACATCCGGAGGCCGCCAACCTGGCGTACCTGGGACTCTATGCGCTGCAACATCGTGGGCAGGAGTCGGCGGGAATCGTTTCGTCCAACGGCAAGGCTCTGATCGCCCATCGCGGGATGGGACTGGTCGCGGACATTTTCAACAGCGACGTGATCGGGCGGCTGTCGGGTACGGGGGCGATCGGGCACAACCGCTATTCGACGACCGGATCGACGACGCTCAAGAATTGCCAGCCGCTGGTGGTCGAGTACGCGGGCGGCGGCCTGGCGCTGGGGCATAACGGCAACCTGGTCAATTTCAACGAGCTGCGCGAGCGGCTCGAGATGAACGGGTCGCTGTTCCAGTCGTCGTCGGACAGCGAAGTGATAATCCATCTGATCGCGGGGTCGCGGGCGCCGACGATTTCGGAGAAGGTGGCGGATGCGTTGACGCAGGTGCGCGGCGCGTATTCGCTGGTGATGCTGACGCAGCACGAGATGATCGCGGTGCGCGATCCGATGGGATTCCGGCCGCTGGTGCTGGGATCGCTCAACGGGGCGACGGTGGTGGCGTCGGAGACCTGCGCGCTCGACCTGGTGCGCGCGGAATATATCCGCGAGGTCGAGCCGGGCGAGGTGGTGATCGTCAATGACGACGGCGTGCGATCGATTCGTCCGTTCGCGCCGGCGCCGGCGGGGCGATGCGGTGTCGAGTACGTCGATTTATCGCGGCCCGACAGCCTGCTGTTCGGGCGCAACGTCTACCAGGTGCGCAAGCAGCAGGGGCGCGCGCTCGCGCGCGAGTTTCCGGCCCAGGCCGATATAGTGGTTCCGGTTCCCGATTCGGGAACGGCGGCGGCGCTGGGCTACGCGGAAGAGTCGAAGATTCCGTTCGAGATGGGGCTGGTGAGAAGCCACTACGTGGGCCGCACGTTTATCGAGCCGCGCCAATCGATTCGCCATTTCGGGGTGAAGATAAAGTTCAACCCGGTGCCGGAATTGCTGCGCGGCAAGAGCGTAGTGCTGATCGAGGATTCGCTGGTGCGCGGCACGACGCTGCGCAAGGTGATCCCGATGCTGCGGCAGGCGGGCGCGCGCGAGGTGCATATGCGGATTGCGGCGCCGCCAACGATGAATCCGTGCTTCTACGGAATCGATACGCCGACGCGCGAGGAGCTGTTCGCCTCGAGCCATTCAATCGACGAAATCCGCCGCTATATCACTGCCGACTCGCTCGCCTATCTCAGTTGGGAGGGGCTCTATTCGTTCCTCGACGGCGAGCGCGAAGGTTTCTGCGACGCATGTTTCACAGGGCGGTATCCGATCGAGATTCCGGCCAATCAGAATCCGCATCAGTTGCGGCTGTTCGAGGCCGCGGAATCGGGAGCGTCGGCGGGCCGCTGAGCGTTGTGGTCCGCAAGGATTCGCGTCAGCTCGCCGGCGGGAGCATCGCCGCGATCGAAACGTCGTGGCGCATCTCGTCTAGCGGCATGTTCGAGACCAGGACGCATATGATCGGATGGCCGGCGACGGTCTCGACGCGGATACTCGTTGCGCCGCGCCGATAGTAGCGATAATTGCCGCTGCCGCCGACCGCACCGGGCGGGAAGTCGCGATCGTAGGATTTGTAATACGCGCAGAGCATCTCGTCGCCGTCCGCGCCGCGATAGAAGGTGTAGGCGACCGGTTTGCCGTCGGGCAGGTGGTCGAGCCGCCCGCCGACCATCGTGTAGTGAGCGGAAGTGAAGTTCCACAGTGCGGTGGGCATCCGGGCCGCGGCGTAGGCGCTGGCGACCGATTCGGGCGACTCCGATGGCACGTTGGGTGTAAAGCCGCGCTCGAAGCGGGCGAAATGATCGACAGCGGTATCGATCACGGCGGCGGGCGCGAGCGTGGTCATCTCAGGCGGCGAGCCGAGCGGGAGCATCCCGTGGCGCCAAAGCACGAGCGCAAGGGCGGCTGCGGCGGCAAGCGGCGCGGCGAATCGCCATGCGCGGCGGCGGGGTGTGACGGAGGAGCGGCGGCCGGGGTCATCAGCCTCGAACGCGGCGGGAGCGGACTCGGCGTCGAGGCGATCGAGCGCCTCGTCAAGGCGCGCGCGCATCAGGGGGGGCAAATGGGCGGCGCCGCCGTGCTGGTGGATAAGGGACCTGAGCAGGCGTTCCTCGGCGAGGCGCGCGCGGCAGCTTGCGCATCCGCCGGCGCCGCCTTCGAGATGCTCGTTGACGGCGCGCAGCTCTTCGGGCGAGAGTTCGCCGTCGGCGTGGGCGGAAAGAAAGCTCGCGATGTACTCTTCGCAGGTCACTGTCTAATCAGGCCGGTAATGATCTCATAGGTTGGTTGCGTGGGTAATTGCGCTCCCTCGATGATTCGCCGTTCGAGGGTGCGCGGCTAACGGGTAAGGCCTCGCGCACGGGCGAACCTGGCGAGCGCCGTACGCATCAGTTGGCGGCCGCGCGAGATGCGCGACTTGACGGTACCGATCGGAATTGCAAGGACGCGCGCCACCTCCGTGTAGTCGAGATCTTCGATATCGACCATTATCAGCGCGGCGCGGAAGTCGTCGGGGATGGATTCGAGCGCGTGGCGGACTTCATGGTCCATGACGGAATCCAACAGCAAAGCTTCGGGATTGTCGCGGGCGGGATCGTCGCGGAAAGTTTGGTTGTCGAGCTCGCGGTCGAAGTCCTCGGGACGGGCCGCAGGCTGCTCGCGGCCGGCGGTGCGGAATCCATTGCGGAAATTGTTGTAGAGGATGGTCAGGAGCCATGCGCGGCAGTTGGTCCCGGGGGTATATTGGCCGAAGGAGCGATAGGCGCGGAGCATCGTTTCCTGGAGCAGGTCCTGGGCGTCGTCGGGATTGCGAGCGAGTTTCAGCGCCGCGGAATAGAGTGCGTTGACGTGAGGGAGCGCCTCGCGCTCGAAGAGCGCGCGTTTTCCCTCGCCGGTACCGCCCTGCTGTGCCATCTTCGAAGCGCATCACATATACCATTGCAATAGGATAAAATCTTGCGGAGGCGGGAAAAGTTCCCAGGCTGTCGGCGAAGTGACAAGTTGGCTTCAGTTACGTTGTCCCTGGGGGTGGGTCGGCTGAGGCCGGCTCTGTTGGCGTAGATTTCGGGAACCAATCTAACGTGAACGATGTTCAGAGCAGTGAGCGCGGTTGCGGGGAATGACCGGGCCGCAGATCTGGAATTCATTGAGGGGTCCGAGGACGAATCGAGTCACGGGCGATTCCGCGAGAGCGGAGAGGATAAGGAGAAGTGCGGATGAACAGGAAGGTGATGACGGGAGCGGGAGCGACTCTTGCGGCGGCGGTCGGCGCGATGTTTCTGGCAGGGCCGGCGCTCGCGCAGGCCAGCGGCAGTGCGGCGCCAGCGCAGGTGAAGTGCATGGCCGGCAACAGTTGCAAGGGTCAGAGCGCATGCAAGAGCTTCGACCATTCGTGCAAGGGACAGAACTCGTGCAAGGGCAATGGCTTCGTGATGACGCCGACGGCGAAGGCGTGCACCGACGCGGGCGGCCATCCGGCGAGCTAGGACTTCGCGCTTCGCGGAGACGGGAGTCAGCGGACGGATCGCCGCGAGATGGAGCGATCGAGGTGGATGGTCCGTCCGCGGGCTCACGAATCGCGGGCGCGGCCGGTAATCGATGAAGCGAACGGATTTTGGTGCGCTGGGTTTTGGCGCGGGGTTGCGCCGGCCCCATTATGTCCACGTGCTGGAGAACAATCCGGCGGCGGACTGGTTCGAGGTTATCTCGGAGAACTTCATGGTGCCGGGGGGACGGCCGATCGAGGTTCTCGAGGGCGTGCGCGCGCGCTATCCGATCGTGATGCATGGAGTCTCGATGTCGATCGGGTCGTCCGATCCGCTGGATTTCGACTACCTGCGCGAGTTGCGTGCGGCGGCGCGGCGCTTCGAGCCGGCGTGGCTCTCGGACCATCTGTGCTGGACGGGCGTGGGCGGCCACAACATGCATGATTTGATTCCGCTGCCGCATACCGAGGAGGCGATCCGGCACGTGGCGGCGCGGATTCGTGTCGTGCAGGATTTCCTCGAGCGGCCGTTCGCGATCGAAAATGTCTCGAGCTACCTGACGTATCGGGACTCGGCGATCGAGGAATGGGAGTTCCTGAGCGCGATCGCGGAGCGGGCGGACTGCGGAATCCTGCTCGACATCAACAATATTTTCGTCAACGCCTTCAACCATCGCTTCGATGCGCGGGCGTATATCGACGCGATCGCGCCGGAGCGGGTGGTGCAGTTTCATCTTGCGGGGCACAGCGATCACGGCGCATACAGGCTGGATACGCACGACCATCCGATATGCGAAGAGGTCTGGGCGCTTTACGAATACGCGGTCAGGCGATTCGGCGCGGTGCCGGCGCTGATCGAGTGGGACGACAACATTCCCGCCTTCGACGTAATCGAAAGCGCCCTTGACGAGGCGCGCCGGCGCGCGGCGAAGGCGCTGGCGGGGAGCGGGTCGGGGCGTTATGGCGGCCAATCTCGGCGAATTGCAGCGGCTTCTTCGGAGCCTGATCACCGCTCCTGAGGGGGTCGCCGCGCGGCTCGAGATTGAGCGGCCGCCGGGCGGGATCGAAGCGCTGATCCGCGGCGACGATCGCGTCGGCGCGGCGGATCGCGTCGAAATCTACGCGGGGATGTATTTCAATCGGCTGCTCGAGTGTCTGAGAGAGGACTTTCCGGGTCTGCTGAAGATGCTGGGAGAGAGTGACTTTCGTGATCTGATGCGGGAATATCTTTGCGCCCATCCGCCATCGCGCCCTTCGATTTTCCATCTCGGCCGTTTCATGGCGGACTTTATCCGCGACGATCCGGCAGGCCGCGGGCGGCCGCGATTCGCCTCGGACCTGGCGCGGCTCGAGCGCACGCTGATCGAAGTATTCCATGCTGCGGACGTATCGGTGATCGACGAGGCCGCGATGCGGCGCGTGCCCGTGGAGCAATGGCCCGCGATGCGCGTGCGGCTGGTGCCGGCCGCCTCCACGCTCGACCTTCGATGGCGCGTGGGGGAGACGCTACGCCGAATCGAGGCGGGTGGATTCGAGGAGAGTCAGTTAGCGCCGGAAGAGCGTGCGAACACGATCATGGTCTGGCGCAAGGATGGGCGGGTCTTTTATCGGGAAATCGATGAGGCCGAGGGCGCCGGGATAATCCAGGCTCGCGACGGCGGCACGCTGGCGGAAATCTTCGAGGCGATCGCAGTTCAATCCAACGCGGGCGATCCGGTGGCCGAGCTGAATCGGATCATCCAGCGCTGGATCGCATCGGAGATTCTCACTTCCGCCTGATCGATGCGCGACGTGAAGCGCGCGGTTGCCTGAGCGGCAGGCATCGTCTGATCCGTTTGCGCGGAGCGATTCCGTTCGCTCCATACGAGAGTTCCGGGATGGAACGCCGCCCACGCGAACCAATAGCCCTCGTATGCCGGGACATGTTTCCCGTCGATAACGGCGCCCATCGTTCCCGACGCGGAGTCGAAGAAAATCTCCACCTTTTTTGCGCCGACCTGCACGGTCATGGGCGACTTTGAGGTCGCCAGCCACGATTCCGCGAAGGCCTCCGTCGCGCCGCCGGCCTCGATGCCGAGCACCCGCTCCTTGGCAGGAAGGCGGTTGTCGAGCGTCGCGACCGGGTACTCGATGTTGGCCGACGCTTCGTAGGGCACGTACGGATCACTCTTGTAATCGCGGTCGAAGCCGGTCCGCTCCGACATCACCAGCGTATCGGGATGGTAGCCGCGCCAGATCGCCCAGCGGGTCAGCGTGCAGGGCATCCGGTCGAGCCGCGCGCCGGTCATCGCGCCGACCACCGCCGTGCCGAGAATCTGCGACCACAGGCTCTGGGTAGTCTGATCCTCCATCAGCAGGTTGCTCTGATAGACCTTGCCCGATTCGATGAAGACGAGTTCCTTGCCGCCCACGCGGCGCTTGAAGACGAAGGGCGTTGCGGTCAGAGGACACCAGGTCACGACGATCGGATTGCCGCCGATATTATCGTCCACGATCTCATGCCAGTTGAGGATTCGGATCGGATAGGCGCGCGGCTGAGCCTTGTCGGGCGCGATACCGATCACGCGGTCGCCCGGATCGAGGAAAGAGGCCGCCTCGGCGGCGAGAAAATTCGGCTTTTGCACCGCGGCAATTACGTTGGGGCCGGACTGTGGACCGTGGTTGCGGATTAGACCAAGCGGGACGCTGTGCTTCGACATGTCGGTTGCGGCGAGAAGCACGATCGATGCGGCGGCGATTACGGCCGCGCGCGCCAGCATGCGAAGCCGCGGGTTCGTTGCGATGTTCATCATCAAAGTGCGTCCCTCTCTATGAATCAGGCCGCGGGCGATTCGCATGCGCCAATCCACGCTCCGCTTCGGAGCCGGGATCGATCGGCACGATAGTGAAATTGCGGCGCGGCGGATGCTAATCTACGTCGCACTCGGCTCGGACTCAACAATGTTTCGGGCCGGGAAGAATGAGCCCGTGGGCATCGGCAACATCAGCGTCGAGGAATTCCGCACGCGCGAAGAGCTCGAGGAGTTCGCGCGCTTTCCGGTCCAGATTTATGCCGGCCGCGACGCATGGTGGACGCCCGACGCGCGCAACGAAGTCGAGCTGCTCTCGGGCCGCACGCAGGCCGCACCTTACCTCGATATCCGTCCGCTCGGCGTGCGGCGCAACGGCCGGATGGCCGCGCGCGTCAGCGCCGTGGTTAATCGCCGCTACAACGCGCATTGGGGCGAGCAGCTCGGACAGTTGATCCATTTCGAGGCCGCGCCCGGCGAAGAGGCGGCCGTCGCCGCGATGCTCGAAGAGGCCGCGCAATGGCTCCGGCGGCGCGGGATGAACGCGGTCCGCAGCGGATTCGCCGCATTCCTCGACTTTCCGTACGCGATCGACAACTACGGCGCATTGCCTTCGTTCCTGCTGCGCGGCAATCCCGATTACTACCATCGCTACTTCAAGGACGCCGGCTTCGAGACCGAAAAGGGGCAGTCCGACTACACTGCCGCGCTTACGCCCGCGATCCTCGAGCGCTACGGCAAGGCGCTCGCCGGGGCATCCGCGGCCGGCGTGGCCGTGAAAAGCTGGCGCGAGTATGGCTTCCTTGCCGCCGTCGATGTTTGGACCGATATCACCAACGCCGCTTTCGATCGCCATTGGGGATGGAACCCGATCAGCCACGACGAGGTGCGGCCAATGATGGCGATGCTCGGAGCCACGCTGGTCGCCGACCTCTCGATAGTCGCGCTAATCGACCGCCGCGCCGTCGGCACGGTCTTTTCGGTACCCGATCTGAGTCCGAATCTGGCCCAGCTTCGCCCCGGCTTCAAGCTCGCGCCTGAGCGCGGAGGCGGCACGCGCGGCGCGTTGATCAATGTCGGCGTGCTCGAAGAGGCGCGCGGACGCGGCATCGCACTCGCGATGGGGTCGCGATCGTTTTCCACGATGGCGAAGCATGGGATGCGCTTCGCGGGCTACACGCTGGTGGTGGACGACAACTGGGCTTCGCGCCGCACGGCGGCCGCTCTGGGAGCGCGCGTCACGGGCAATTTCGTCACCTATCGCCGCTCGCTATAGCGCGGTGCCTGTTTCGATAGCCGCGACTCTCATCCGCCAACGGCCTTGCGCAATTGTTCCTCGTAAAAGCCGGCCAGTGCTTCGAGCACCGGGCCTCCTTCGCCCACGAACGACGCGCCATGCATGATCGCGAGCGTCTTCGGCTTGAGTCCGGCGAGGCGGCGTATTGTGGGCGCCGCAGTCGGAGTCAGGCTCGTAAATGGCAGCATCTTCTCGGCCGCGAGCGCCGGGCCGAGCACGTCGGCGCCGGTCGATGCGGGGCCGTCTCCAGTCTGCGTCAAAATGTCGCTGGAGAAGAGCGTCGCGGTGGTCTCCTCGTAAAGCAATCCGGCGTCCCAGCAGTGTGGCAGATGGGGCGTATCGATCCGGCGAACTTTTTTGCCGCCCAGGTCGAGCGACTCCCCGTCGGCGAGCGCGCGCGGAGGGCGTATCGCGGCGTCGTTGAGCCAGATGTTGCAGCCGACGCGGCCATGCGCGGCCGTCGCATCCGGCGCGGCGGCGAGCCATTCATTCATTGAGCCGCATTCGTCGGCTTCGACATGGCTGAACGTGATCCATTTGAGCCGCTTGAGATCGACAATCCGCGCCGCGGCAGCCGAGACCAGCGGAAACATCTGCCGCGGACCGCAATGGAAAAGCAGCGGCTCATCAGCCACGATCAGAAACTGATTGAAGGTCAGTCCGGCCGGGCCCGCGACGCCCGGAACAAAGGTGGAAAGGCGAAAAATCCCGGCCGCTATCTCGTCAACTTTGGTTTCCATGGTGATTCCTTCTAAAGAACTATTATTGCGTCTGCGCGGATGACGCGAGGGCCTCCCGCGATCCTGCGATCCGCGCGAATGCGTCGAGCGCGGGAGACGGCATCAAAAGCGCAGCCCGGGCACGTCAATCAAGGCCGCTCCAGAACTCGCGCAACATCACGCTGACCAGCCGCGGATGCTCCTCCGGAAAGAACAGCTTGGCGCGCGGCACGATCGTGGTCTTCCTGAGTCCGCCCAGGTTCACGCGAAGCCACTCGATCGACGATGCGGTGTCGAAGACGCTATCGGCGTCGCCCCGGCTTCATGTTAGGTTGAGTGCAAGCCTGGCTGATGGAGAGAGACGGTACCTCAATGGCGCAAACTCATCGGAGCGGCGTTCAGGAATCGAAGCTTGCTGGCCGCAGTGTGCTCAACCTTGGCTGCGGAAGCAAGCATCTGCCCGATGCACTTAATGTGGACCTGCGCGACTCGGCCTACCCCGACATTGCGCACGATCTGAACTCGATTCCGTGGCCGCTGCCGGATAATCATTTCGAGACCGTGCTGCTGTCCGACAGCCTCGAGCACCTCAGGGACATCGTCGCCACCATGGAGGAGATTCACCGCGTGTGCAGGAATGGCGCCGGCGTGAAGATCACAACGCCGCACTTTTCAGCCGCGAATTCTTTTACGGATCCCACGCATCTTCATCACTTAGGCTACTTCAGCTTTGAATACTTCACGGTCGAGCGTGAGCATGGCTTCGAACTCTATACGGAGAGCAGGTTCAGGCGCCGACAAGCGCAGATTGCTTTTTATCCCACGCTCATCAACAAGCTGATCTGGCGCCTCGCAAATCGCTACCCGCGAGCGTACGAGCGGCGCTGGGCGTGGCTGTTTCCGGCGTGGTTTCTGAGCTTCGAACTCGAAGTAGTGAAATAATCCGCGAGGCGCATCGTCTAAGTGACGTTTCGGCCCGTGCGCATATCATCGAGTTGCGGCCGCGCGAGACCGCATTCATGTTCGAGCAATTCGAGCATCGCGCGCGCCGAGACCAGATTTCGCGCCGATGCGAACTGCTCGAGGTCCGCGCACAGCCGCGTCATCCGGATGAAGCCCATTTCGCTGCACACGCTCCTGAGGCTGTGGCTTTCGACCGCGAGCGCTTCGCTGTCGCCGCCGTCGAGCATCTGATGCATCTTGCGGAGCCGCTCGGGTAATTCGTCCTGATAAACTCCGATGACGTCGCGCATGACCTGCTGATCGCCGCGGCCCAGCGCGCGCAGTTTGTTTCCTACGGATTCATCGATACTGGCGCTGTCTTCATGGTTCGAGAGTCTCGCGCCGGCGGCGATGAGCGGAAGCTCGGCCTTGGGATGAATCCATCTTTCGAGCAGCGCTTTCAGCCGCCCGAGCGTAATCGGCTTCGCGATATAGTCATCCATCCCGGCCTCGAGGCATCGTTCGCGCGCGCCTTCGATCGCGTGCGCCGTCATCGCCACGATTACGGTGTGCTTCAACGATCCCTCGCGCCGGCGAATCTCGCGCGTCGCGTGATATCCGTCGACGCCGGGCAGCTCGCAGTCCATCAGGATCATAACGAAGGATTCCCGTCCGGCCATCTCGAGCGCGGCGCGTGCGTCTCCAACTGCCTCGCTGGCGTAGCCGAGCCTGCGCAGCTGCAGGAGCGCGAGCCGCCTGTTGATCGAGTTGTCCTCGATCACCAGGATGCGGTCGCCCTTGAAGACCGGCTCCGCCGCCGATGTGGCCGTCTCCTCCGGATCGCTTTCGGGCGCGGGCGGCGCGGGGGGTGCGCTCGCGGCGGCGTCCGCGGTGAACAGGGCGCACAGGCGCGCAAGGAGCCTTGGCGGCATCAGCGGCTTGTTGATCCACAGGTCGACATGGCCGGTGCTGCGCGAGGGCTTGGAGCTGAGCGAGCTCATGACCACAATCCGCGTGGCCGAAAGACGCGGGTCGGAGCGGATCGCTCGCGCCAGGGTCAGGCCGTCGAGACCCGGCATGTGCATGTCGGTTATGACCAGGTCGAACGGCCGGCCGGCCGCCGCCCGCTGGCGCATCGCGACCAGCGCTTCGGTGCCACCGGCGGCCGAGTCGGCCGCGACGCCCCATGATTCGAGCTGGCTCGAGACGATGATCCGATTGGTCGCATTATCGTCCACCACCAGCGCCCGCAGGCCGCGCAGGATTGCGGGGTTCGCCGGTTCGGCGGCCGGCCGATTCTGCACGCACAGCGGCAGGGTGAAGAAAAAAGTCGCGCCCGCGCCGGGTTCGCTGGCCACCTCGATTCTGCCGCCCATTCCTTCAACCAGCCGTGCGGAGATCGCGAGTCCAAGTCCGGTGCCGCCAAATTTGCGGCTGGTCGAGCCATCGGCCTGCGAGAAGGGCTGGAAGAGCCATTGGCGGGCCTCCGGGGCGACCCCGATCCCCGTATCGCGCACTTCGAAACGCAGGTTGGCGGTTGACGCGTTCTCCGCACCGCCGCCGGAATTCAGATTGCCGACGCTTACCGCAACCTCGCCGCCGGCGGTGAACTTGACCGCGTTGCCAACAAGATTGTTGAGCACCTGGCGAAGCCGGGTTGGATCGCCGATGATGAACTGCGGCACGTCGGATGCAATCGTGCACAACAGCTCAATACGCTTCTGATAGGCCGGCTCGCTGAAACTCTCGATCGTCGCCTCGATCACCTCGTGCAGGTCGAAGCCGATCCGTTCGAACGTGACCTTTCCGGCCGCAAGCTTCGAGAAGTCGAGAATGTCATCGACGATCGAGAGCAGGAGCTTGCCGCTGACGGTTATCGTCTGGGTGTACTCGCGCTGCTCCTCGGTAAGCCCCGTATCGGACATGAGCTCGGTGGTGCCGACGATCCCGTTGAGCGGCGTGCGGATCTCATGGCTCATGTTGGCAAGGAACTCCGAACGCAGCCGCGCCGCTTCGATCGCGAGATCGCGCGCCCGCTGCAGATCCTCCTCCGCCCGCTTGCGTATGGTGTTGTCGCGGCACACGATCGCGAATCCCACGATACGGCCGCGCATTTCGATCGGCGACGCCGAAATCGATACGTCGATCGAGGTGGAATCCTTGCCGAACAGCCGCGTGTCGTGCTGGCCCAACTCCTTGCGCTCCGCAAGCTCGGTCAAAACCCACGGATATTCCGGCGCCATCAGCATCTCGATCGAACGGCCAATCGCCTCGTCTCCGCTATAGCCGAACAGCCGCTCGGCCCCGGGATTCCAGCTCGTGATCCTGCCCTGCAGGTCGGCGCTCATGAGCGCGTCCGGCGCCGACTCGAACACCGAGGCGAGCAGCGCCCGCCCATGCTCCGCACCGACCGTGTCGACCATGTCGCGATAAACGAGCAGCGCACCCCGTATCGCTCCGTCGTCCCCGCGGACTGGCCGCGCGGACGCCTCGTACCATTGCTCGCCCGCCTGCCCGCGAAGCCTGAGCCGGTCGATCGATTCGCCTCGGAGCGCGCGCCGGATCGGGGCGTCAGCCGGGTCGAAAGGCACCCCCTTGCGATGTTCGACAATTTCGAGCTCGGCGAAGGTTATCCAATTCTCGAAGCTGGTCTGGTCGCGCTCGAACCCGGCGCGTGCGATCGGATTAAGCTTGAGCGGCCGCAAATCCGCGTCCACCACCACGACCGCCTCGGTCATGCAGTCCAGGACCGAATCGAAGAGTTGCTCCTGATGGAGCAGGGCGGTCGCGCGCTCAGCGAGGGCCGCGTTCTCCGAGGCCAACGCTTGCCGTGATATTTCAAGCGCGCCCGCCGCGCGACTCGCCTGCCGCCCCAGCAGACCGGCTGCCGCGCCCGCGGCAAGCAGCGCAAAGGCGATTTCGGCCCCGATCGCGTCCCACCCCGCGCGATATTGAATCAGCGCGACCGAGACTGCCCCCAGCAGCGCCAGCGCCGGGCCCGCCCACGATCCGAACGCCAGATAGGGCCGCGGCAGCGCGATTGATGCGTTAGGTCCGCCGCTTTTCGGCTGCTGAAGATCGGCCATGATTCCCCCGCTCCCTTCGCCGGACGCCGCGGGCAGAGAATACCGCGAACCGGACATTCGCACCGCATCTTCCGACAGGTAGAGGCCCAAACGGGCGCCCCGATAACGCCGGTGGATCAAGGGGATCGGAGCCGCACCCTTCAGTCCCTGCCTAGTGTAATTAGCTGCTCGGACTAATAAAGTCTATACTGCGAATATCAAATAGGTATTGGCGCGCCCACGGTCCTGGAATCAACTGAGTAATAGTGCGTATCGCTGCATAATTAAATGGATTACAGCCCAGGTGCCGGGTGCAGGCAGGAAGGGACACATGCCGCCGTCGCGCGAGAGAGGCCGAAAAAGGCCGCTCTCGCCCAGCCGGGACGAATCGCGCGGTGAAACAATGCCGCGCTATTTTATCGCCAGCGCATTGGGCGGCGACCCGACACCCCCCGGAATATTGAGCGGCGCCGAAGTGAACAAGAACTCGTAGCGTTTGTCAGCCGCGCAATCATCCGCCAGCGGATCGAGATTCCACATCTCGCCAATCGGCATGCCGAAGAACGCCAGCAGGTGGAAATGAAGAAAGTCGCGGCTCTGCACCGGCAGCGGCTCGAGCGCCGGCGAGTCCGAGGCGATCGCGGCGACCCCGGCGTTCCAAAGCCATTGCGCGGTGCGGCGCGTCCCCTCGATTCCCGGCACGACGGTCTCGCGCGCCAGCTCAGCCTTCTGCTCGGGGCTGAGGCCCATGTACCATTGTGTCCATCCGATTCGCACCATCAGCATGTCGCCCGGCTTGATTCGCGTCCGCTGCGCCTTGAGCGTCGCCTGGAGATCCTCGAGCGGAATAACCGTCGCCCGCGTGAAGTCGATAGTCCTGCCCGTGCGCTGGTAATGGCGGGCAACGTCGGCCAGCACGCCGCGGCCGGCGATCCCGCGCCGCGCCAAGTGGTCGATTCCGAGCTTGTCGCCGCCGCGTCCGGTTATCTCGCGGTCGGCGAAGCCGTTGTAGGCCCCGAGCTTCGGATGCTTGACGTGGGCGAGCGCGTCCCATTGCGAGGACGCCTGCGGGAAAAAATTATCGAGGTAGTCATCCAGGATATAGCCGCCCCCGCCATATTCGTTGATCACGTGCTTATGGCGGCCGCGGCCGAAGAGCGGAGGATTCGGAATGTCGATCGGCAGGTTGAGCGCGAACACCCGTCCCGTCCGCACCAGCCGCGCGGCGGCGCGCACGCGCGGGAGCGTCATCAGATTGATTGTGCCGAGCTGATCCTCGTCGCCGAACACGCCCCATGCCGAGCCCGCGGGCGCACTCTCGCGAATCGGCAGTTGCTCGTAACGCGGAATCCGCGCCGATACCGGCGTCGCCTTGCCTCGGCCCGCGCCTTTTCCGGCCGCCCGCTTTCTCGTCTTCGATATTTCCGCGCCTGAACCGGCCCGTCCCTTCTCGATTGCCACGCGCTTTCCTCCGACCCTGGGTTTCGGACACTCGGACCGCCCGAAACCGTTTTCTCATCACAGGTCGCCCTCCGCAGGCAAGCGCCCCGATATCGATTCCGAAAAGATGGCTTGTGGCTAGGGGACGCTGATGTTAGTCTCTGCGACTGTCTCCTTGCTCCCGGAAAGGGGGCTGAAACCCAAAAGGAGGTGGCGCATGAGACGCTACGAGACAGTTTTCATCCTTCGCCCTAACCTGGGCGAAGCGCTGGTTAAAGATTCGGTCCGCAAATTCGAGGGGATTGTCGCGTCCGGCGGCGGCGAGATGCTCGAAACCGACGAATGGGGCATCCGTGAACTCGCGTATCGTATCGCCGACGAGCAGCGCGGACTTTACGTGCGTCTGGACTTCGCCGGCGAGGGCGCTCTGATGAACGAGCTCGAGCGCAATCTGAAGCTTTCCGACGACGTATTGCGCTACCTGTCGGTTCTGGTCGAGCCCGAGGTCAACGTTGAAGCGGTGCGCGCCGAAATCGACGCGCGCCATCGGCGTATCGCCGAAGCCAGGGCGGCTGCCGAAGCGCGAGCTGCCGCGGCCGCCGAGGCTGCGGCTGCTGCCGAGTTGGCCGCAACTGCCGGAGCTGCGCCCAAGGCCGAAGTCGCGGAGACGGCCGAATCGACCGGCTCCGCCGATGCCATCGCAGCGCCCGAAGCCGAACCGGCGCCCGTGGTCGATCCCCCGGAGACGTCGAACGAGCCGAGCGCCGAGCCTGGCGATGAAGGGCAATCGAATTGAGCTATCCGGCAGACTTTGCCGCTCGGCCGATCAGCGCTCGACGCCGGCGGGCAGCTTCGTGATGCGCACGACGGTCGAGTCCGGCGAGGGCCGCGAAACGATGCGGTTCGAGGTTGTGATGCTGGGTGAGGCGGCGCGCGAGATTGCGCGGCGAATCCAACCCGGCGCCGGCGTCAGGATAGTCGGGAGTCTGCGCCCCGTGCGGTCGCATCGCGCTGGCGCCTCCGGCCCGGAGAGCCTCGAGATAGTCGCGGCTGAAATCGATTTTTCCGCGGCCGCCGGCAGTCCGGCCGAAGATCGCTCCTAATGAAACGGTAATTGTCCGTAACCTAACGACGAATAAAATGGCTGACGAAGAGAGAATAGATCAGGGCGGCGAGCATGGCGGTCATCGCCAGCAGCGTTCGCCGCGTGGCGAGGGCGATCGGCCCGACGGACGGCCCGGAGGCGATCGCGGCGGGATGCGCCGGCGCGGCGGCGGACGGCGCAAGGTCTGCCGCTTCTGCGCCGACAAGGGCCTCAAGGTCGACTACAAGGACGTGCGCACGCTGCAGAATTTCGTGACCGAGGGCGGCAAGATCGTGCCGAGCCGCACCTCGGGCAACTGCGCACGCCATCAGCGCCAACTCGCGATCGCCATCAAACGCGCCCGCGTCATCGCGCTGCTGCCGTTCTCGACCCTGGGAGGCTGAAGAGCAAGGTGTGACGCCGCGCGCGCTCATTGCGAGGACGGCCCTGGGCACGCTCCGCAGTGCCTGTTTCTCCGCGAGCCTTTTTCTCGTGGCGGGATTGGTGCCGCTGATTGGCGGCGTCGTGGCGATCCTCGCTCCCGCGCCGATCCTTTCGGGCTCGGTCGGATTCCAGCGGCCGCGCGTGCGCGCCCTGATCGCGATTGCGCTCGCGGCCGGTCTGGTCGGACTCGCCGGCGGATCGACGGTTGCGCTGATCTACCTGCTGACCTCCGGCCTCGCGGCAATCGCGATGGCTGAGATGCTTGGGCGGCGCAAGCCCTTCGAGACGATAGTGCTGGTCACGACCGGGCTGATCCTGACCATCGCGGGCGTCGCGGTATTCGTCGCCGCCGGCTCTCCGCAGGCGCTCGGCAGGTCGCTCCACGATTCGCTCGCGGCCGGGATGGCGCACGGACGCGACTTCTATCGCACCCTCGGCGTCGATACCGGTATCAGCACCGACGAGCAGAACGCCATCGTCGATGCCACCATCCGCCTGTTTCCGGCGCTCGCCGCGATCGCCGCCGCGTTCAGCGTGCTCTTCAATCTGAGTCTGTTTTGGCGCTTTGGCGGCAGTAAGCGGCTCGGTTATCCGCTCTTTGGCGACCTCGCGCGATGGTCGGCGCCGGAGTGGCTTATCTGGGTGATGCTCGCGACGGGGTTTGGGCTCTTTGTGCCGTTCCCGGTGCTGCGGATGGTCGCGCTCGATTGCTTCATCTGCGTGGCCTCCGTCTACTTCTGCCAGGGGATGGCGATCATGGCCTTTTATTTCAGGGTCCTGGCGATGCCGTCTTTGGTGCGCGGCATCATCTACCTGGTGACAGGAATCCAGCCCGTGCTGGCGGCAATCGTATGCGCGGCCGGAATCTTCGATCTCTGGATCGATTTTCGCCGGCTTAAACCGCCCCGCCAGGAGGCGGGCACCTTTGGAGATTTCCTCTAAACTATTGCGCGGCGCGCGCGGCGCCGCCTCAAGCGATGAAACGGTCTGAGCTATGAACGTACAGGTGATTTTGAACGAGGATCTTCCGAACCTCGGCGCGACCGGGGACGTGGTAAAGGTTCGCGCCGGATACGCGCGCAACTATCTGCTGCCGCGCGGTCTCGCCGCCGAGGCCAACGCCCGCAACGTCCGCGCCTTCGATCATCAGAAGCGCGCCGCGATGCTCAAGCGTGAGGCGCGCACGGGCCTGTCGGTCGCGCTCAAGGCGCGGCTTGAAGCGCTGGCGCTGACGCTCACCGCCAACGCGGGCGAGGAAGGCCGCCTCTTCGGCTCCGTCACCAATATCGATATCGAACGAGCGCTGCGCGAACGCGGCCTCGAGATAGACCGCCGCCGCATCATGCTGATCGATCCGATCAAGCAGCTCGGCGAATACACGGTCGCGGTGCGGCTCGATTCCGGGGTTGAAGCCGGCCTCAAGGTGTTTGTGACGGCCCAATAGGGGACCGATTCCGGCTATGATAAAACTCTACGACTTCATGCCCTGTCCGTTCGGCCAGAAAGTCCGTATCGTGCTGGCGGAGAAGAGCCTCGAATACGAACTGGTCCCGGTGGACATCATCCAGAACGAGCATCGCCGACCCGAATTGCTGCGCCTCAACCCGTTCGGCAAGGTGCCCGTCCTGGTCGACGATGAGTCCGTGATCTACGACTCCTCGGTGATCATCGAATACCTCGAGGACGAGTACCCCGAGCCGCCCGTGCTGCCGGCCGTCGGCTCCAGCGCCCTGCGGGCGCGCGCCCGGTTGCTCGAGGACCTGGCCGATACCACTTTCAGCCCGCAGGTAGGCCAGTTGATGGCCGAGATGGCGCGGCCCGAGGCCGAACGCGACCCGGCCCGTATCCAGCGTCTGGTCCGCACGATCGAGCGCACGCTCGATTATTTGAATCACGAGCTCAATGGCCAGCAGTTCCTGGCGGGCGATTTCTCGATTGCGGATATCGGCTTTACGCCGCGGCTTCTGCTGCTGGCCAATCTTGGCGTCGCCGCCGGACTCAATCGGCCGAATGTCGAGGGATGGCTCAGACGGCTCCTCGAACGTCCGAGCATCGAGTCGCTCGAAGGCCTGACCACCGAACCGCTCGCCGGCGTCTGATCCGCACCACCGCCCGGGTTGGTTTGCGGGGAGGGTATTGGCGTTCGACTGGCGGCGAGTTGTTGCCTCGGGTTTGCGCCGGTCAGTCGCGATTCGTTCGCTGCGGTTTTTTCAGCGCAAAGAGTAACAACAGTGCCGCTAGATTGAGCGCTGCGCTCAGCACGAATGCAGTATTGTAACTCTTCGTGGCGTCGTACATATAGCCAGCGATGAGTGGGCCGAATGCCGCCGGTGAACCTGCCAGTGCGAAAATGAACCCGACAATAGCGCCGATCGCTATCCGGCCGAAAAAGTCGCCGATAAGGGCCGGAAACAGGGCCGTCACTCCACCGTAGGAAAATCCAAAGACGGCGACGGCGGGATATAACAACGAGAGACCGGTGCTGATCGTGAAACCGAGAAATGACAGCGCCTGGAGGAGCAAACACAGGCCAAGCGTAGGGACCCGACCCAAACGATCAGAGATTGGACCAATCGCAAGCCGCCCGGCGAATCCCGCGAAACCCATAACGCTGATGGTCATCGCGGCGAGGAAAGGGGAAATGCCAAGATCGACCGCAAATGGGACGATATGGACCATGGGCATGAACACGACCAGCCACGTCAGGGTGAAGATGATATTCAGCAGCCAGAACGCTCGGGTGCGTTGAGCCTCCGCGAGGGTCCAGTTATCGGCGCGCGAAATCTCCAGCGCCGCTTCACTCGGCAGCGTTTCTTGCGGCGGTTGTCCGTCTGGGTATAGCCCCATTTGTTCGGGATCGCGCACGATGAAGCTTGCGCACGCGACCATGCCGCCGACCGTCAGCAAGCCCAGAATGAAGTACGATCCGCGCCAACCGTAGGCCGCAATTAACGACGTTGCGAGCGGTGGAAAGATGAACATGCCAAAGCTCGCGCCGCTTGAAGTGATGCTCAGCGCCAATCCGCGCTTGAGCGCGAACCAACGCACGACCGTGGCATTACAGGGAACATAGGCGGCGCTCATGCCGGCCGCGGCAATGAGACCGAGCGCGATGTAGAGTTGCCACAACGCATGGACCCTGCTCATAAGCATCACGCCGGCGCCGAGCAGGCAGCCTCCACCCATAAGCACGATACGCGGTCCCAGACGATCGGTCAGACGTCCGCTCACAACACCTAACGCACTATAAACAAATACGTACAACGAGTACGGAAGAGAAAGGCTGCCGCGATTCCAGCCGGTATCGGCAGAGATGGAAGGCATGAACACGCCGAAGGTGAACTGGACGCCGTAGGCGATGCACAATATGGTGAACGTGCACGCGACCACCACCCAGCCATAGAAAAACTCTTGCTGTGTTGAGGCGGCCTCTGCGATCGCCGGGGCGGCTTCTGGCGGCGACGATAAGTTGCTCAATGGTGTCGCACGCAATGAGTGATTGTACAGTTAGTTACAGTCGCCCCTTTTTAGGGCGTTAAGATCTAAAATGGAATGCTGTCTTGACTCTCCGAGTCCCACTGGCGATATAGACCGAACAGCTTTCCCCCGCAAGGGTTTAACCGCTTTTGGTCCACAGCCTTTCCAGCGGCGCCGGAAAGAGTGGACTTGCCCCGCGTAGACGCGATTGGCGGGAACCGGGGCGTGGCGGCCCTGACTAAGAGTTGCGGCGATTCCCCGGAACGCGAAGGCCGCTGTTGCTCAGCGACTTAGCGCGTCACTTCTCCGGCCGGGCGGAACATCGGGAGCGAAATCTCGTCCGTCCGATCCTCGAACGCCACCTCGACCGGCATCCCGATCGCGACCCGTTCCGGCGCGCATCCAACGATATTCGTCATCATCGTCGGACCTTCTTCGAGCGTCACGATCGCGACGACGTACGGAAGGTCATCCTTGAACGCGGGCGAGACCGGCCGCCGCACAATCGTGAACGACAGCACCGTCGCCCGTCCCGACGCCTTTATCCATTCGACCCGTTCGCCGAAACATCTCGTGCAGTAGATTCGCGGGAAGAACTGATAGTTGCCGCACGCGGCGCATCGCTGGATACGCAACTCATGCTCGCGACAGCCTTCCCAGTACGGACGGGTCTCGAGCGTCGGTTCGGGAACCGGCTTACCGATCTTCTCCGCCATCAGACCCGCTCGCTCCCAAGGATCGCCGTGCAATGCGTCGACATGATTCCGCCCTGCCCATGTACCAGTGCGATTTGTGCGTCGGCGACCTGGCGCATGCCGCATTCGCCGCGCAACTGCCGGGTCGCCTCGGTGATCGAAAAGAGCGACCCCGGATGCCCCGGATGACAATGCGAGAGCAGGCCGCCGTGCGTGTTGATCGGAAGCTCGCCGCCAAGCTCGATCCGTCCGCCTTCGACGAAGCTCCCGCCTTCGCCCTTGGCGCAGAAGCCCAAATCCTCGAGCTCGATTATCACCACCGGCGTGAAGCAATCGTAAAGTTCGGCCACGTCGATATCCTTGGGCGCGAGGCCCGCCATCGCGTACGCGCGCTCACCCGCCTCCTTGGCCGCCGACGTGGTGAGGCTTAGCGCCTGGCTGATGTGCTCGTGCGAATGGCCCTCGCCGGTGCCGAGAAGATAGACCGGCCTCTTTTTGAAATCGCGCGCGCGCTCCGCCGAAGTCATCACGATCGCGGCGCCGCCGTCGCTCACCAGCGAGCAATCCAGCAGATGGAGCGGGTCGGCGATCATCCGCGAGTTGACCACGTCATCGATCGTGATTGGCTTACGCATCTGCGCCGCCGGATTTAGCGAGGCGTGTTTGCGGCATGCGACCGCGACCGCGGCGCGCTGCGCGTCGGTGGTGCCGTAGGCGTGCTGATGCGCCCTGGCAAGCATCGCGTAGAACGCCGGGATCGGCGGGCCGTAAGGGCGCTCGAATTGCGGATGGCCCGCCTGTGCCATCGCCTCGATCGCTTTGTCGCGCGAAAGCCCCGAGACCTGGCTGTCGGCCATCGTGATCAGCACCGTATGGCATAGCCCGGTCGCGATCGCCGAGGCTGCATGATGCATGATCGCGAGCGTCGTGCCGCCGCCCGACGGCACCGTCATGCAGTAGCGCGGAAAAATCTGCATGTACTCCGCGATCATCTCGGCGTGATACATGAACGGCTCGACGAACGACGTGCACGTGACGAGCCCGTCGATATCGGCTTTGGTGATTCCGGCGTCTTCGAGCGCAAGCTTCGCCGCCTTCACGTAAAGCTGGGTGGCGCTCAGATTGGGCACGACACCGACTTCGGTATCGGCCGCACCAACGATCGCGACTTTGTTCTTCAGTGTTTCCGTCGTTTCCACGCGGCTTCGCGCTCCCTATCCAATATCAACGCGGCGCTTCGATCGCGCTTTCCCCACTTCGCCACTGTCCACTCAACCGGGTCGGCTCCAACCCCTTTTGGCGGACCACCACCGGCGACCCACGCGACTCTTGCTCAACTGCCCGAAGCTCCGCAATGAGAGACCGGTGTCGGGAAGGTTCCGAACTTGTTGGCGGGCAAATGCCAAGGCCTCCTGCCTTAATCTAAAGGCCTGCTGCAGGGGCGGGCGAGGCTTTGGGGCCTCGCTTGACAAGCGCCAAGCCCCATAACCGGAGCCGCGCCAGATAGAGATAAACCACCGGGGTCGTGAACAGGGTGAGCATCTGGCTAACAATCAATCCGCCGACGATTGCGACGCCCAGCGGCCGCCGCAATTCGGAACCATAGCCAGTTCCCAGGGCCAAGGGCAGACCGCCGAGCAGCGCGGCCATCGTCGTCATCATGATTGGTCGAAAGCGCAGGAGACAGGCCTGAAAAATCGCCTCCTCGGATGACTTGCCCTGGGTGCGCTCGGCCTCGAGGGCAAAATCGATCATAAGGATGGCGTTTTTCTTGACGATGCCGATTAACAGGATGATTCCAACCAGCGCGATGACGCTCAGGTCGATGCCGCATATTTCCAGGGCGAGCAATGCCCCGATGCCAGCCGAGGGCAACGTGGACAGAATCGTGATCGGATGGACGTAGCTTTCGTACAGAATGCCGAGCACGATGTAAACGCTCAGCAGGGCAGCCATGATCAACATCGGCTCATTGGCGAGCGACGCCTGAAAGGCCTGGGCGGTTCCGGCAAAGGTGCCGCGAATTCCCGCCGGCAAATGAATGTCCTGTTCGGCGTCGTTGATTAAATCGACCGCCTGCCCTAGCGAAACCCGGGGCGCAAGGTTGAAGGATATGGTAACCGCGGGAAACTGCCCCTGATGATTCACTGCCAGCGGAGTGGTCGAATCCTTTAAGCGCGCGATACTATCCAGCGGAATCATGTTAGCCGGGTTGGCCGCGCCCGTGGCAACTGCGGCGCCGATGACGGTGATGCCGATACCGGGAGCAGGTGCAGCACCCTCAACGATCCTGGGCGAGCTCGCGGCAGCGCCAGCGGCCGTGGAGGACTCGCCGGCGCCGGGGATGGCGAGAGCGGCGGCCGAGGTGGGATTGTCCGGGCTCGCGGTATTGTTGGTACTCAGAACTCCCCCTGCCATCGTGGACGAGGAAGTGAGAGCGCCCGAAATCACAGGGGCTGTGGTGTTTCCGAGGCCCGCCGCGATCGTAGTCGTACCGTTGGTTATCGTTGCGCTCGGCAAGCCGTTCACGCTTGAGCCTGATGCGCTGAGGATGCCGCCGACTAAGCCGCCCGAATCGACGAAGGTGCTCGCGGCGGCAGCGCTCAGACCGGAGGCGATCGAACTGGTCGCGCTTTGGGCCGGGGACGCGTTAGCGCCGGCAGCCGGGGCTGCGGAAGTGGAAGAATTGGCGGCGAGATAGATCTGCTGAAGCATCTGGGGGTTTTGCCAAAACTCCGGCGCTATTTCCATCACGACGTAGTATTGGTTCAACGGAGTGTACATGGTCGAGACTTCGCGCTGGCCGAAAGCGTCGTACAGAGTATCGTCGATGACTTGCGTCGAGAGACCGACGCGCGACGCCGTGTCCCGATCAAACAGCGCGCTGGCCGATAGGCCGGCGTTCTGTTGGTCGCTGCTGACATCAGTTAGCTGCGGCATCGCGCGCAAGCGGGCCAGCAGCTTGGGCGCCCAGCGCGTGAGCAGGTGGAGATCGTCGCTTATCAGCGTGTACTGGAACTCAGCGTTGGATTGCCGCCCGCCGATCTGCAGGTCCTGTTGTGCCTGCAGATAGAGACTAAGGCCCGCGTGGCGGCCGACCTTCTTTCGGATTCGGGCAATTACCTGCTGGGCGCTGAGCTTGCGCTCGCCAAGCGGCTTCAGGCCAACGTACATGTTGGCGGTATTGGTGGCGCCGCTGGTACCGGTGAAGGCGAGCACATTGTACACGGCCGGGTCGCTGCGTACCGCTCCGATCAACCTTATCAACCGCCGCTTCATCGCCTGATAGGAAGTATCCTGGTCCGCCACGATCGCACCCATCAGGCGGCCGTTATCCTGTTGGGGGAAAAAGCCCTTGGGGATGATATAAAAGAGATAGAGATTGACTGCCACGGTCATCAGCGTGATGCCGGCCACGATGCGGGAATGGCGCAGGACCCAGCTCAAGCCGACTTCATAATGCTTAAGCATCCAGTCGAACGCCCGATCGCCGAGCTGATAAGGCCGACCGTGGCGGCGGCCCTTCTGACTGCGCAGTAGCTTCGCGCACATCATTGGCGTAGTGGTCAGCGACACCACCATCGAAACCGCGACGGCAGAAGCCAGGGTTACCGCGAATTCGCGGAACAGGCGGCCCACTATTCCGCCCATCAGCAGAATGGGAATAAAGACCGCAATCAGAGAGAGACTGATCGAGATTACGGTGAAGCCGATCTCCCTGGTGCCCAGCACCGCCGCACGAAAAGGCGGATGGCCTTGCTCGAGGTAGCGCGAGATGTTTTCGACCACGACTATCGCGTCGTCGACGACGAAGCCGGTCGAAATCGTCAGCGCCATCAGCGACAGATTGTCGATGCTAAACCCGAACAGGTACATCACGCCAAAGGTGGCGACCAGGGAGACCGGCACGACCACGCCAGGGATGAGAGTGGTGGTCAGGTCGCGCAGGAATAGAAACACCACCATCACCACCAGACACACCGAAATCAACAGGGTGGCCTCGACGTTCTTGATCGATTCCCGGATGCTGGTGCTGCGATCGAGGACTACCGCCAGTTTGATCGAGGCCGGAATCGACGCCCGCAGCGATGGCAGGGCAGCGTAGACGCGATCCACGGTAGTGATTACGTTGACGCCGGGCTGGCGCCAAATCAGAACCAGGATGGCGCGCTTGAGATCCGAATAGCCAGAGGTCCGCAGGTTCTGGACTGAATCCTCGACGTTGGCAACGTCCGAAAGCCGCACCGCCGCGCCATTGTGATAACCGACGATCAGCGGCTTGTACTGGCTGGCCTTGAGAAGCTGGTCGGTAGTGCTGATGCTCCAGGCATTATTTTGGTCGGCAAATTCACCCTTGGGCAGATTGGCGTTGGCCGATGCCAGAACGCTACGCACCTGCTCCAGGCTGATGCCCATGTCATTGAGTTCGGTAGGGTTGAGCTCGACCCGAACCGCGGGCAAGGCGCCACCTCCGACGATCACCTGGCCGACGCCCGAAATCTGCGACAGTTTCTGCTCCAGGATCGAGTCGGCGGCGTCGTACAACTCGCCCGGCGATTTAATGTTGGAGGTCAGGGCCAGGATCATGATCGGCGGATCGGCGGGATTCACCTTTCGGTAGGTCGGCTTGGCGGGCAGGTTGGCCGGCAGATAGGTGCTGGCGGCGTTGATCGCGGCTTGCACATCGCGCGCTGCGGCGTCGATATCGCGGCTGAGGTCGAATTGCAGAACGATCGTGGTCTGGCCCAGGTAGCTGGTCGAGGTCATCTGATTCAGCGAGGCTATATGACCGAATTGACGCTCCAGCGGCGTCGCGACCGAGCTCGCCATGGTTTCCGGACTCGCGCCGGGCAACTGCGCCTGCACCTGGATCGTGGGAAATTCCACGGCCGGCAGCGGCGCCTCAGGCAAGGCGCGGAAAGCAACCACGCCCGCCAATGCCAGCGCAATGGTCAGCAGCGTGGTACCAACCGAGTTCTTGATGAAGGTCTCGGAGAAGTTCATGAGACCTGTGCCTTAAGCTCGACCTCGTCGGGGGCGCGCCGCTTGCCGGAGGCGGACGCAAGACGCTCGAAATAAAGAAAGATCACCGGGGTCGTGTAGAGCGTGAGCCACTGACTGACCAGCAACCCGCCCACGATTGCGACTCCCAACGGCCGGCGCAGTTCGGAGCCGGTACCGGTGCCCAGCGCCAAGGGCAAGCCGCCCAGCAGCGCCGCCATCGTGGTCATCATAATCGGCCGAAAGCGCAGCAGGCAGGCCTGGTAGATAGCCTCGGTGGCGCTTTTGCCGCCCTCACGCTGTGCTTCCAGGGCGAAGTCGATCATCATGATGGCGTTTTTCTTGACGATGCCGATCAACAGGATAATGCCGATGAGTGCGATAACACTCAGGTCCATGCGGCAAAGCAGCAGCGCAAGGATGGCGCCGACTCCCGCGGAGGGCAGGCTCGAGAGAATCGTGATGGGATGGATGTAGCTTTCATAGAGCACGCCGAGCACGATATAGACGGTGATTACGGCCGCCAGAATCAGCAGCGGCTCGTTAGTCAGTGAGGCTCGAAACGCCGCGGCCGTGCCCTGGAAGGCGCCCTGCACGCTGATCGGCATTCCGATCTCCTTCTGCGCGCGGCTGATCGCGTCAACCGCCTCGCCCAGCGAGTAGCCGGGCGCCAGGTTGAACGAGATCGTAACGCAGGGAAATTGCCCCTGATGATTAACAATGAGCGGCGCGGTGGTCGATTCGTAATGCGTAAAAGCGCTGAGCGGAACCTCACCGCCGCCAGCCGAACCGACATAGATACTCTCCAAAGCCTTTGGATTGAGCTGGAACCTGGGGTCCACCTCCATCACCACATGGTACTGGTTGAGCTGGGTGAATATGATCGAGATCTGGCGCTGGCCGAAAGCATCATAGAGGGTGTTGTCGATCGTGGACGCAGTAATGCCCAGCCGTGAAGCAGTATTACGGTCGATCACCAGGTGGGCTCCGAGCCCCTGGTTCTGCTGGTCGGTCGCGATATCGCGCAGCGCCGCAATACTATTGAGTTTATCGAGCAGTTTGCCTGTCCAAATACTCAGTTCGTGGGAGTTCGGGTCTTCAAGAGTATATTGATATTGGGTCCGGCTGACCCGGTCCGCGACCGTAAGGTCCTGGACCGGCTGCAGATAAAGCGTGATTCCCGCGACCTGCGCGAGCCGGGGTTTCAAGCGCTCGATAATCTGCTCAACGCCGGCCTTGCGCTGCGCCAGCGGCTTAAGATTGATCAGTATCCGTCCGCTATTAACCGTGGTGTTGGTGCCGTCCACGCCGATGAACGAGGAGAGGCTTTCCACCGCCGGATCGCCGAGAATCACTCGTGTTAGAGCCTGCTGTCTGCTTGCCATCGCGGCGAACGAGATGTTCTGTGGCGCTTCCGATATGCCCTGGATCACGCCGGTGTCTTCGACCGGGAAAAAACCCTTGGGCACGTACCAGTAAAGCACCACGGTCAGCACCAGCGTCCCGATCGCCACCATCAAGGTGGCCGGCTGATGTCGCAGGACCCATTGCAGGCTTCGCCCATAGGACTCGATCGTGCGGTCGAATGCCCGCTCGGACAATTTGTAGAAGCGGCTTTTGTTTTCCTCGGTGATGGGATGCAGCAACTTGGCGGACATCATCGGCGTGAGCGTCAATGACACAATGGCCGACACCAGGATTGTCACCGCCAGCGTGATTGCGAATTGCCGAAACAGCCGTCCGACCACATCGCTCATGAAAAGCAGCGGAATCAGGACCGCGATGAGCGATATCGTCAGCGAAAGTATCGTAAACCCGATCTGCTTCGCCCCCTTGAGTGCGCCCTGCAGCGGTGACTCGCCTTCTTCGATAAAGCGGCTGATGTTCTCGATCATCACAATCGCGTCGTCAACCACGAACCCGGTGGATATAGTCAGTGCCATCAAGGTGAGATTGTTGAGGCTGTAGCCGAGCAGGTACATCACCCCAAAGGTGCCGACCAGCGAAAGCGGCACCGCAACACTGGGGATAATGGTGGCGGAAACGCTCCGCAGAAACAGAAAAATCACCATCACGACCAGGGCCACGGTCAGCATCAACTCGAATTCGACGTCCTCGACCGAGGCCCGGATAGTAACCGTGCGATCGGTCAGCATCGCAACCTTGACCGAGCCTGGCAAGGTACTTTGAAGCTGCGGCAGTAGCGTTTTGATGCGATCCACAACCGCAATGATATTGGCTCCGGGCTGACGCTGGATGTTTAGAATCACCGCCGGTACGGTGTTCATCCAAGCCGCCTGCTTGACGTTTTCCGGTTCGGCAACCACCTTGGCAACGTCTGATAACCGTACCGGGGCACCGTTATAATAGGCGATTATCTGTGGCAGATAGGCCGCGGCGGTGAGCAGTTGGTCGTTATCCTCAATTGTGTAGTCCAGGTTGGGACCATCGAAATTGCCCTTGGCCTCGTCGACATTCGAGGCCGCGACCGCGTTACGCAGTTCCTCCAAAGTCAGGCCATACGAAGCCAACTGGAGCGGATTGACCTGGATTCGCACTGAGGGTTTCTGTCCGCCGCTGATCGTTACCAGCCCCACGCCGGGAACCTGTGAGATCTTTTCTGACAGGCGGGTATCCGCCAGATCTTCCACTTGATCCAGCGGAAGTTCGGCCGAGGTCAAACCAAGGGTGAGAATCGGCGCATCGGCGGGGTTAACCTTGCTGTAGACCGGCGCGCTTGGCAGATTGCTGGGCAGATAGGTTGCGGCCGCGTTGATCGCCTCCTGCACCTCCTGCTCGGCCACATCGATGTCGAGATTCAAATCGAATTGTAAGGTGATGACGGAGCTGCCGAAGGAACTGTTGGAGGTCATCTGGTTGAGTCCCGGCACTTCGCCCAACTGGCGTTCGAGCGGAGCCGTTACCGACGACGCCATCACATCGGGGCTGGCGCCCGGGTAGAACGTCAACACTTGAATAGTCGGATAGTCGACCTCGGGTAAGGCCGAGATCGGCAACTCCTTATAGGCAAACGCTCCGGCGAGCAGGATGGCCGCCATCAGTAGCGAGGTTGCGATCGGTCGAAGAATAAATGGTCGCGACAGATTCATTTGGCGGCCTAATTCTGCGAGGCGCTACTTTCAGCCGGCACCGCCAAAGAACCGCTATCGATCCGAACGGCCACCTTGCTGCCGGGCTGCAGCTTGTCCAGTCCGTCGGTTACCACGGCCTCGCCGGCTTGTACGCCTTTTTCGATCGCCGTGCTGTCGGCCAGGGTTGCGCCCACCACGACCGGCCGGCGCACCACAGTCTGATTTGGCTGCACCACATAGACGTTGGCACCGTGCTCGGTCCGTTGTACGGCGGCAGTCGGTACCAGGACCTTGTCGCGCAGCGTTCGGAGCAGCAACCTGGCATTGACGAATTGGTTCGGAAAAAGAGCGTCATCGTCGTTCGCAAACTGGGCTCGCAGCTTAACCGTGCCCGTGGTTTGGTCGATCTCGTTGTCCAGGGTCAGGAGAAACCCGGTGGCAACCTGTTTGCTGAGATCGCGGTTCCATGCCTGGACCGGTACCCGGCGGCCGCTGCGCATGTCTTCGACGATTTCCGAGATATCGTCCTCCGGAACACTGAAGATGACAGAGATCGGTTGCAACTGGGTGATTACCACCAATGCATCGTTCGCTTGTACGTAATTGCCGAGGTCGATCTGCCGCAGACCGATGCGTCCCTTGATTGGAGACACTACTCGACAGTATGCCAAGTTTACTTTAACCCCGTCGATCAACCCTTGATCGTTCTCGATTGTCCCGCGGGCCTGCTCGTAAAGCGCCCGTTGGTTATCGAGATCCTGTCCGGCGATCACACCCTGGTCGAACAAAACGCGGTAGCGACCCAGCGTAATCCTGGCGTTGGCTAAGGTGGCTTTGTCACGCGCCAACTGCCCCTCGTACTGGACCCGTTGCGCCTGGTACGGACGCGGATCAATGGTCAACAGCAGTTCATTGGCTTCAACCAGCGACCCCTCTTTGAAGTCGATGCTCAGAATTTGACCGGCGACGCGGCTTCTGACGGTTACGGTCGCAAATGGGGTCACACTCCCTATCTGACTTAAGTAGATGTCCAAATTACCCTCTTTTGCGTAGGTTGCCGAAACGGGAACCATCGGCATGGCTGGCGGCACCTTCGCTGCAGTGCCGCGGCCGACCCATACATACAGCCCGATGCCGAACGCACAAATCATCGCTAACCACAGCCACCAACGATTATTGCTATTCATGGTGCGCTGCCGCCTTCCATCGACTCCAGTGAACTGCGATGCTAACCGCGATTTGGTCACCGGGTTGTCGTCCATGCTCGTGTCTCAACGTTGCTAACATACTCGCGTCGGTTCTTGTGCTCTATACAGGAATCGCGCCTGTCAAATGACCTGAAGCAGGTAGCACGCTTCGGCTCGTCGGGTGAGAATCACTACCAGTGTCCTGAGTCTCAAAGCAGGTTGAGGAAGTAGCCGTGGGAATACTCACTCTGTTGCCCAGACATATGCTGCGACTCCTTAACTCACGACGCTAGGATCGTTCGTGAGCGTTGTCGGAGCGCCGAGGCAGCCGTTCAGAAAAAGCGCCACCGCCGCATCGCTCGCCTTGGCGAGCGTCGCCGAGCGCGATCTGACACGGTTGACGGCGCGCACCATTCCGAGCAGGGCTTCGGCCGCAACCGCTGCGTCGAGGTCGGAACGCAAAACACCCTCATCAACGCCGGCGGCTAGCGCGTCACGAATGAACAGCGAGAGCTTACGGCGTTCCAATTCGTACCGGCGGCGGTGACCCTGAGGCAGGTCGGCGAAATTGCGGAGCAAAAGGAAAAAATCGCGCTTGTCCCAGAAATAGGTCAGAAGGCGCCGGATAATAATTTCGAATCGCGTGCGACTCGATGCCGTCGCGCGCAGCGCCGCACTCAGGTCGTTGCGCAAGCGAACCAGACCATAGATGGTAGCCGCCACGTATAGCACCTCCTTGGAGGGGAAGTGGCGGTACACTGTACCCTTGCCTGTACCGGCACGCTCCGCCACCTCCTCGGTACTGACGCGGTGGAACTCTTTCTCGGCGAACAGGTCCGCAGCCACGGTGAGAATGCGTTGTCGAGCATCACGACTCGGCGGTCTTCCGCGCGGAGGTTTGCGATCCCGCCCGCGCGACTGCATGGACTTAACGGCGACACGCCGGAGCTTCAGCATATCGCCCTGGGTTCGATCTTGGGGTCTCAAACGACGCACCCAAAAAAGTACATTTGAATTATAGACTGGCGAGTCTATAATTCCAAGCTGACGTGAACCGGCGGGGTCCAGCGGCGGTCGGCCGCGCGATCCTGACCGTACTCAAAACAGAGTGCCAACCCATAGCTTGGATGCTTGATGGGTCGGCGGACGCGGGCGGGACTGGTTGGGTTCGGCTCCGCGCCGGTCATCGCGCCGCCGCGCTCTTCGTCACCAACGGGTTGCAGACCGTTGCCGCAATCGCGGCTGTGGCTTCGGCGCCTTTGGCGCCGTCAAGGCAATCGCGGATCTGTCGCTCGATCCGCGTGCCCCAGGACCGCGGCGCATGGCGCTTCGATCGCGCTCAGTTCATCGGAAAGCCGAAGACGCGCGCGACATTGTCATGCACCATCTTGCGCGTGTCGGCTTCGGGGATGCCGGCGAAATTGTGCGCCACCTTCTTGCGCGAGTACGGCCATACGCCCTCGGTATGCGGATAGTCAGAACCCCACATCAGATTGTCCGTGCCGATCATTTCGCGCGTCAGCACGCCCGCGCGATCATCCTCGAAGGTCGCGAAGAACTGGCGATGGAAATATCCGCTCGGCGTCTCGGGCAGCTTCGGCTCCATCCATCCGCGATGGTCATCCCACCAGTGGTCCATGAACTGGAGCACCGACGCGATCCATCCGATACCGCCCTCGACCATCGACCACTTGAGCTTCGGAAAGCGCATCGGCGCGCCGCCCCAAATCAGCCGCATCACGGTGTCGTACATCCCGAACTTGATTACGCCCACGTTGATTCCGCCCGCGCCCGGCCCGTGCGCGATTCCGTACGGCTCGCGTCCGCTCAGATGAAGGCTCGCGACCAGGTTCAAATCCTGCAGCGCCGCCCACAGCGTGTCCCATTCGCCCAGATTGTACGGCCGATCATCCATGAACGACGGCAGCATCACGGTGGCAAGTCCGAGCTTGGCCGAACGTTCGGCCTCCTTCACCGCCCACTCCATCGGACCGCGATTCGGCAGCATCCCCGCGCCCTTGAGCCGCTGCGGAAAGACCCCGCAGTACTCGGCCAGCCAATCGTTATAAGCGCGGCAGCATGCGTACATGTACTCGGCGTCCGGCGCGCGCACGATATGCAGTCCCACACCGGGATAGATCACTTCGCCCGATACGCCGTCGAGGTCCTGATCCTTGAGCCGCTCATGCGGGTCCCACGAGCCCGGCCGATTCTGCTCGTAGCGGTAGCCCTTCGCGACCGGGATATCCATCCCCTGCGCCTTCAGGTCCGCCATCGGACCCTCGAACGCGAGCGGCCGCGGCCGCATCCCGTCGATCACGATATAGTCGCCGCTCTCGTCGAGCATCGCGATATGCGGCGCCTTGTCGCGCCATTTCTTATCGATTCGCTTCTCCCACAGGTCGCGCGGCTCCATCACGTGCGAGTCCGCCGACAGCAGGCGCTTTTGGTATTCCGTCTCTGTGCCCATGGCCTTTCAATATCGCAGAGCCGCGCGAGTGGGAACCGCCAGCCGCATCCTCCCACTCTGTCATTCCGATCGAGTCCGCGAGCCGAAAGACCCCCTCTTCGGTACCGATGATCGGGTAAAAGAATGCACGCGGGCCGAAATCGGGCGCGCTCTTGCCGGGTGGCACGGGCAGGTACGGGATTTCGGGCATCCAATATTTTTGCGTCACCTCAAAAATGTGGAGACGGGCAGCCGCGGTTACTGGTTGGAAAGGATTATATTTTGGGTGCTGGGCATCAGTCCGCATCCGATCCGCTCGAAGTCGGCCAAGGGCGGAAACTTGAGTCCGCATTCGCGCATGTAACCCAGCATCTCGTCGAGATAACGATTCACCACCTGCTCGGTGGTATGACGCTTGAGCCCGACCGTAACGCAGTAATCGTTGTCCGGGCCCGTGGGACGGCCGAAGGCGCGCTTGAGGGTCACCGGCAGCATCGTTAAGTAGGCACGCTGGAATTCGTCGAACTGCTTGCGATTTCGCGAGAACTCACGCAGGTTTTCCACCCCGTTGCCGTAGTGGCCATCCTCGTCGGCAAGCACCTTGCCCATGGCCTCGGCCCATGGCTGGTAGCTCGACTCGCGATACTCCATGATCTGATGGCTGCCGGCGCGATCGACGGTGAAATTGAAGACTGCGACGTGGATCCAATTGTCCAGGTCGAGCGCCCAAAATTGCGCGGCTGGTGGGCGCGCCGCGAAGATTTGTTCGGGATCGACTCCCAAGTCCTGAAAGAGCTTGCACAGACGGCCGCTGTGCTCCGCCTCTTCCTCGGCGAACTCGGCAGCGAGCAACCGCTCGCGTAGCGTTGGAGCGCAGCCGATCGAGCGCCCAAAAACCTCGGCGGTGGCCGTTTCGGCGAAAAACTGGCGGGTCATCAGCCGGATCAGCATCTCGCGATACTCACCGGTGGCTTCCTTGGCGCTGTGGATCGTCCGGGCAGTCATCAGTTTTCTCCAACGATGGCGCAGTCTCTTCGAAAGAAGATTTTTTACAACTGAGGAGGCCGCGATTTCCCGTTTTGACTCTCCGATCTGGGCGTAGACTAATTGATCTTTCCCTGCAAGGCTTTAGCGCCGGAGGGCAAAAGAAAGCGCGCGGCCGAAACCGGACGCGCGCGCTTGAAACGAGGCTCGGCGGCAGGTCGCGCCAAGCCCCGATAGTATCGATCGCCGCGACGGCGCTTTAGTACGGCAGCTCGGGCGGCTCGCCAGCCAGTTCTTCCTCGTCGGCGCGGTTATAGGGCACGCCCGTCACGCGAAAGATCAGCTTGGCGCCGAAGAGCTTATCGCCCAGCCGGCCCTGCGGCTTCAGCATCCCGCCATGCCTGCGGCATCGGGGACACGCGAGCGTACCGCTGAGCAGCCCGGCATTCTCAGGCGTGATTCGCAAATCGAATGTCGCGCCGCATCCGGGATTCTGGCATACCGTCCGATAAACGACGCCCGGGCGGCTCTCGGCCGCCTTATTTTCCTTGGTCTCAGTGTGCATTTTCTTCTCCTGTTCCAGAAACGACTCGGAAATCAGCCTTCTTCATGCTTAGACGTTCAAATCATCAAAATGTTTCAAGCAATCCCCGTGCCTCATGTCGGACCTGTTAAACATCGGGTATTCATCGCACAATACGTCTACGAAGCTTCTGCGGATTTCCTTCTGGAGCATCGATGTACCGTTTGGGTCGAGGCGTCAGCGCCACACGCTTGTCTTCGCTTCGACCCGCTTTCGCACGCCTCCCTTTTCGTGGGCCGAGCCACTGCATATACTGACACTTCCCGCCGCAGTTCCGACGTGGATGTATTCTGGAGAGGGTCTGGTTTAGAACGATGAGAACGCTGGCTTTGGTGATGGCGGGGGGGCAGGGAACGCGTCTTCATCCGTTGACCCGCGATCGCGCCAAGCCGGCGGTGCCATTCGGCGGCAAGTACCGGATAATCGATTTCGTCCTCTCGAACCTGGTAAATTCGCGAATTTACGCGATCTACGTCCTGGTCCAGTGGCGCTCGCAGTCGCTTATCGAGCACCTCAAGGACGCCTGGCAGTTCGGCGGCCTGCCCAATCACTTCGTGAGTCCCGTCCCGGCGCAGATGCGGATGGGCCAGTCGTGGTACCAAGGCACCGCCGACGCGATCTTCCAAAACCTGAACCTCCTCGAGGACAATACTCCGGACCTGGTCGCGGTCTTCGGCGCCGACCATATTTACCGGATGGATGTCCAGCAGATGATCGAGTTCCACGTCGAACGCAAGGCCGCCGTGACCGTCGCAAGCCTGCCGGTCGCGGCCGAGGAGGCGAATCAGTTCGGGATACTGCAAGTCGATTCGGGGCTTAGAATTCTCGATTTCGACGAAAAGCCTGCCGTGGGGCACGAGATGCCTGGAGCACCGGGCCGCTGCCTGGCCTCGATGGGCAACTATCTGTTCGACCCCCAGGTCCTGCGCGAGGCGCTGATCGAGGACGCCCATCGTATCGATAGCCGCCACGACTTCGGACACGACCTGCTGCCCCAGCTTATCGCCAAGGTTCCGGTCTACGCCTACAATTTCATGACGAATCATATTCAGGGTGATTCGGAAACGAATCTCAGCTACTGGCGTGACGTGGGCACGCTCGATTCCTACTACGAAGCCAATCTGGACCTGCGCGACGCCCGGCCGCATCTCAACCTGTACAATCCGCGATGGCCGCTGCGCACGGCCTACTACGCACAGCCCCCGGCCAAGTTCGTCTTCGACGAGAACGGCCGGCGCGGTCAGGCGCTCCATTCGATAATCTCCGAGGGCTGTATCGTGTCGGGCGGCACGGTCCGCAACTCGATCCTCGGCCGTTCCGTCTTCGTCCATTCCTACAGCAATGTCGAGGATTCGATCCTGATGGACTATGCCGAGATCGGCCGCCACGCGCGCGTCCGCCGTGCGATCATCGACAAGAACGTCTATGTTGCCGACGGCGACGAAATCGGCTACGACCTCGAACGTGATCGACAGCGCTTCCAGGTCACCGACTCGGGCCTGGTGGTAATCGCCAAGGCGCCCAAGCGTGACCAGGGGTCGACCTGATGCAAGGTGCGAATGCCCTGCGATGAAGGCTGAGAGGCTACCCGCGGCCGGAGGTGCGTCGCCGCCGCCCGCGGCGCGCAGCCCGCGCGGCAGCAATCTGCCGCAACTCGACTTCAAGAGCCGGATACTGTTTCGGGCGATGCGCGCGGTGGTGCATCTGCTGAGCCTGCTGCCCGACTTCGCGCTATATCCGATTGGCGTTTTCAGCGGCGTCGTTGCGTACTTGCTAGATCGCCGTCATCGCAAAATAGGCATGATAAATCTCGCAATCGCGTTGCCCGACCGCGACCTCCGCGAACACCGCCGTATCCTGCGTGCATCCTATGCGAACCTGGGGCGGGGCATGGCCGAATGTATCCGGCTTGGCGGCTTTCTCCATCGCCGGCTAAAGGATCGCGTCGGATACGACCGCTTCGAATATTGGGATGAGGTAAAGCAGCGCTATCCCGGCAAGGGAATCGTGGTGATGTCGGCTCATTTCGGCAACTTCGAGCTGCTCGCCGCCGCCCATGCGATGCACGGTCACCAGATAAGTCTGGTCCATCATACGCAGCGCTTTCTTGCGGGCGACGCGCTGCTGACCTGGATTCGGGAGCGCGCGGGCGTCGAAATCGTCCGCAAGCATTCGGCGGCTCGCGCGGTCTTGAAGGTCCTGCATGACGGCGACATGGTTGGAGTTCCATTTGACCAGAACGCCAAGCGCAGCGAGGCGGTGTTCGTCCCATTCTTCGGCGAGCCGGCTGCCACCTCGAGCGGGCTTGCGCGGCTGGTGCGACTGACCGGCGCGCTGGTGGTGCCGGTCTTTATCGTGCGCCAGCCCGATAATCGAACCCATCAGATCGTTATCCAGGACGCGCTCGAACTACAGCACAGCGCCGACGTGGAAGCCGACATACGAGTTAACACGGCACGATTTCTGAAGCCTATCGAAGAGATGGTGCGCCGGTACCCCGAACAGTTCCTGTGGACCCATCGCCGCTACCGTACGCGGCCACTGGGATTGGCGCCGCTCTACGAGGCGAAGCCACGCCGTCATTCGCATTACGAGCGCGCGAAAAAAGCCTCCGCAAAGTAGCGGTCCCGGCCAACGCCGGAGGTGCCTGGCCTCAGCCTGTCAGCGGATGTACTCGGCGAAGAACGGCAGAATCGACTTGAGGTCGACCCGTGCCGCTTTTGCGGCGGTCATGATCTGGTTCAGCGTATCGGAGCGATTGGCGTTCACCGGATGGCCCTGCCGCGGATCGAAGAGCAGCGGTTCGTCTGGTTCGGGGTCTCGTCCGAAACGGTTGACGAAGGTTGAATAGAGCACCCTTGCGATCCGGAGCACTGCCATCTCGAGACATTCGTCAGCTTCTTCAGGGTCCCACATATACACGATGCGCTATCGGACGCGCCGCCGAGCTTTATTTTTCCACGCGTACAGTAACGCGCTTCGTCCCGGTCTCCTGTCCGTGCTCAAACGCAATGTTGATGCCACGGTGGTCAAAAATCGATAAACACCTGAATCATTGAGTAGGCGAAAATAGGTGCTACTTAACGAACCAGAGTCCTCCCAGTCCATCGATCCATTACCGCCTCGAAAGTGACCATATTCTGATGCGGTGCTAACAGAAATTTGCGCTGTAAGCCAACTTGAAAGCATAAATTGTCAGTCGTTTGACCGCCTGAGCCCGTATTCCTTGACCTTTTTTTGCAGCGACACTCGCGAGAGACCCAGCGCCGTCGACGCGCGCGATACGTTGCCTTTGTGATGCCGCAGCACCTCGGCGATATAGCGCGCCTCAAACGCGGCGCGCGCCTCCCGCAGCGGCGTGACTGCCGGCGGCAGCTCATCCTGCCCCGGAGCGAGCGGGGAGGGCGCGCCAATATCGGCGCCTGTCCGGGGCGTCAAGGCGGGTGCAATCGTCGGAGCCGAATCCGCAGCCGCCGCAGCCGCCATCCTCACCTGCGGCGATAGCTGGTCAGGCCCGATCATCTCATTGTCGCGGACGATCGCCACGGTGCGCTCGATCTCGTTGCGCAGCTCGCGGATATTGCCCGGCCAGTCGTACCGGATGAGCAGGTTGAGCGCGTCAGGCTCAAAACCGACAGAATGCCGTTGATAACGCGCGTTGGCTTCATTTAGAAAGCTCCCAGCAAGCATGGGTATGTCGTCGCGACGTTCGCGCAGCGACGGGAGTCTGATTGGGAATACCGCCAGCCGATAGAACAGGTCCTGGCGGAAGTTGCCGTCGGCGACCGCTTTGCGCAGATCGCGATTGGTCGCCGAGAGCACGCGCACGTCAACCTTGGCTGGCTGGCTGCCGCCGAGCGGCACGACCTCCTCGGCCTCGAGGACACGCAACAGCTTGGCCTGCATCGCGAGCGGCATGTCGCCGACTTCGTCAAGGAAGATGGTGCCGCCCGACGCGGCGCGGAACAGTCCGGGATTGTCGCGGACGGCGCCGGTGAAGGCGCCGCGGCGATGGCCGAACAGTTCGCTTTCGAGCAGCGTCTCGGGCATCGCGGCGCAGTTGATCGCGATGAAGGGGCTGTCGGCGCGGGCGCTCGCGCGATGGATTCCGCGGGCGACCAGTTCTTTACCCGTGCCGGTCTCGCCCTCGATCATGACCGTGATCGATGAGGCGGCGGCGGTGTCCATCAGGCGGCGCACTTCATCCATCGCAAGGCTTGCGCCGATCATCTCGAGCGAGCGTTCCTGGCGTGTCAGATCGCGCCGCAACGCTCCGACTTGGGTGCGCAGGCTCGCCTCGGACTCGCGCACGCGCGCGTAGAGGCGGGCGTTTTCGATCGCGACCGCGATACTGCCCGAGAGTGCGCCGAGGAAGAGCGCGTCGTCGTCGGCGAAACTGGGTTTGCCGCGCGCATTGACCACCTCGATCACGCCGACCCCGCCCTGGCGCGTCATCAGCGGCGAGACCAGCATGTTGCGGGTAATGATCCCGGTCACTTGATCGATACCGTGATAGAGGCGCGGGTCCGATTGGGCGTCGTCGACGCGCACCTGGCGGCCGCTGCTCAAGACCTCGCCGGCGATGCCGCGGTCGGCGGGGAAGCGCAGGCCGGTAAGGCGGCGCGCGACTTCCGGATCGTTCTCGGAGACGTACGGGAAGTAGAATTCGCGCCGGTCGTTATCGAGAAAGAGCAGCGAAACACCCTCGGCATCGAGGACTTCGCGACATTTTTCGACGATGAACGGCAGGAGCTGATCGAGTTCGATGCGGGCCGCGAACGCGCATCCCAGATCGTACAGGAGGGAGAACCTCGGGTTGTCGATAGTCGCCGTCATCGCAAACGAATACCCTAACATATCGACCGGATCGAACACGCGAATCCGGCCCGAAACGGATCGCGCGATTCCTGCTGACCGGCTGAGCTGCGGTTCGTATCGAGCGATCATGCCGAAACTGTTCCGAGCGGAATATGCGGCCGGGTGACGACATCAGTGACGTTAGCTACATTAGCTATCATGAGCGGCATGGATCACGGCCGCGCGGAGGCCGAGATGAGCAACCACCCCCGATACGCCGCTGAGGGTGCGCCCGCAATCCGGGCCGCCGCAACCGCGTTGCCACCGCATCAGATCGATCAAGAGACGCTGTCGGTGCTGCTGCGCGAGCTGTGGGGCGAGGAGTATCGCGCGTCGCGCCGCTGGAAGACGGTCTTCGATCAGGTGAATCGCACGGTGCGGGTCGGGCGGCGAAGTCTCGCGCTGGCGCCGGGCGATTATCCGGCGGCGCTCGAATCGTTCGCGAGCGCCAATGCGGCGTGGCGGCGAGTCGCCTCGGAGCTTGCCACGGCCGCGGCCGCCGACGCGCTCGGGCGGGCGGGGGTTGCTCCCGGCGACGTGGGCCATCTGATTTTCGTCACCGGCACGGGGATCGCGACGCCCAGTATCGACGCGCGAATCGTCAATCGGCTCGGCATCGGGCGAGGCGTCCGGCGCACGCCGATCTTCGGGCTGGGATGCGCGGGCGGTGTCGCGGCGGTTGCGCGCGCGACGGATTATCTGCGCGCATTTCCGGATCGGACGGCACTGGTCGTGTCGGTCGAACTATGCTCGCTCACCTTGCAGCGCGGCGATTTGTCGGTCGCCAACATAATCGCGTCGTCGCTGTTTGGCGATGGCGCCGCGGCGGTGGTGCTGGGTCCGGCGGCGAACGGGAACGCGGCGGCGCCGCGCGTGATCGCGACGCGGCCTTACTTCTATCCCGACAGCGAAGAACTCATGGGATGGGATGTGGTCGCGAGCGGCCTGAAGGTTATCCTGTCGCCCGCGATACCGGTGCTGATTCGCGAGCGTCTCGCCGCCGACGTTGACGATTTCCTGGGCACGTGTGGACTCACGCGCGCCGCGATAACGCATTGGATAGCGCACACCGGGGGAAATCGTGTGCTCGAGGCGATGAGCGAGGCGCTCGAGCTTGGGCCGGATGCGCTGGCGCGGTCGTGGCGGATGCTCGAGGAGACCGGGAATCTGTCCTCGGCGTCGGTGCTGTTCGTGCTCGACGATCTGCTGAGTTCGGGCGAGGCGCGGCCGGGCGACTACGGGATGATGATCGCGGTGGGGCCGGGCTTTTCGGCCGAATTCGCGCTGCTCCAGTGGTTATTTCGACCGGCGCCTATTTTGCGATTCTTGCGGCGATCGGGGCGGAACGCGTCCTTGAGCTGATCATATCGAATCGCAATGCACGGCGCGCGATTGCGGAGGGCGCGGTCGAATCGGGGCGGAGCCATTACGCCGCGATGGCGGCGTTTCATGCGCTGTTCATCGCGTCGGCGGCGACCGAAGCGATCATTTATCGGCATCGATTTCCCGCGATTCTCGAATGGATTGCGCTTGGCGGCGCGGTCCTGGCGCAGATGCTCCGCTACTGGGCGGTCGCGACGCTGGGCGCGCGATGGAATACGCGGATTATCACCGAGGCAAATGCGCGGCCGGTGACCGCGGGTCCGTATCGCTTCGTACGTCATCCGAATTACCTGGCGGTGATTATCGAGATGGCGTGCGTGCCGCTGATCCACGGATGCTGGATTACGGCGATAGTATTTTCCCTGGGCAACGCGGTGATGCTGGCGATCAGAATCAGCGCGGAGGAAGCGGCGCTGGGCGATAGCTACATGCGCGCGATGCGCGATCGTCCGCGCTTCATTCCAATGGTGCATCGGGCGCGAAAGTAGTATCGGCGCTGACGCGACCACTCCGTTCCTCGCGGTGAGTGTGGATCTACCATCAACGTGCTTTGCTGGGCCAGAGTGGATCTGCGGCCATTCGAGATTGGTAATGTGGCCTTAACGATTGGGCCTGGGCCTCCGCTGAAACCAGACGAAATAGTCCAACAATCGGCAGTGGGTTACAGCGATACCATTTGCACCGAGTTGAACAACAAAAGGCCGTAGCTCTGCCTCAGCGTTTCTCAGATCCCTGTGAAAACAAAGATACATGTTGCGAAAGTTTTTGGGTCTGTCAACGACCGAGCGATAGTAGCCGCCGACCCTGCTGTCGAACATCGGGACCAGCCCGGGCCTCTTTTTATGAAGAGTTTTCGTTGCTGTGGCGACGTCGACCCGATGTATAGCGTCCAAGCGTGAGACACTATCCTCGCGATAATTACCCGGTTTCGAGGTGGGCGTAAACGTATGCCTTCAGGACCGCGTTCATCCGCGACTGGTAGCGTTTGCCGTGGGCCTTGAACCATTCCACGACTTCCCGATCCATCCGCAGCGAGATCGGCACCTTGCGTTCCGTCAGGACCAGCTTGGCGGTCCGGAACCACTCGTTACCGAGGATCGGTGCCGCGTCGGGGTCGGACTTGGCGGCTCTCTCGACGATCACACGCGATATCTGCTGATGCGCGCCGAAGACGGCGCGCGATCCCTCCACTTCGGTCGGGATGACGACAGAGATAGAAGGCACGGTTCTTTCGGTTCCGGCCGGTGTTCCAGAATCGAGCGCCAGTCTGGCGTGGGGACGGCGAGCGCCTGGCGGTGCGAGTCCTCGCGCGGAGGAAGCTTATGTTTAATTGTCCCTCACCCGCGCCTGCGGCGCGACCTCTCCCGACATTGGGAGAGGTGAAGAGAGCGGCGCGTGTACATTTGAGAGGTGCGAGGCGCTGGGCGATAGCTACATGCGCGCGATGCGCTCTTTGCCGCGCTTCATTCCAATGGTGCATCGGGCGCGCGGATCGCGTCCCGCCTGATTCGCCGATTCCATCGGCATAAACTCGCGATTCAAGTTGGTGGGCGTGTTAGGCGGCCGCGGGCGTTGGCGTCGGAGATGATGTTTATCGCGGCAGTGATATCCGCAGATAGAAAACGATGCATTGTAGTCAGTCGCAGTGGTCTTTGCATGGCAGAGCCGAGATCAAATAGTCTTTGTTGGTTGACTAGCTGTATGTATCTTGCCCGCCGAACTATTTACTTAAAATATAAGTATAGGTAACAGACGCTTCGCGTGGTCATGGACGTGACGCGGCGATCCGGGGGGATATCGTGAAAATTAACTCAGGCTTCCGTCGTAATTCAGGCAAGGGTGGATATCTCTGGATGTGTGGGGCACTCCTGTTCACGTTGTCGATGGCGGTGACGGCATGCGGCAGCGATTCGAGTGGAAGTTCGACGAGCGGTAATCCGACGCCAATCGCGTCAGCATCGGCGACTCCGACGGCGACTCCGACGGCACATCTGGTCGAATGTCCCCAGGATTTCGCGTTGTGCGCGGCCGCCACCTGTCAGGCGACGGGCGGTCAGATTACCACCAACGACGGAAAGACGTACCCTGCGGCGTCATGCACCTGTCCCGTGCTCGCGGGCCCGGCGATCGCCAATGTCAATTACGGAAATATGCAGGGTAGCTGTACGCCGCCGGCCGGTGGGGTGTGGTCGCTTTACCAGGTGAACGACACGGTTCCGCAGGCCGTGGCGACGCCGGCATGGAGCGACGCGCCCGCGCCGCTGCTGATCTGTCCGGGCGGCGACCAATTCGCGCAATGCTGGGACTTCGCCTGCACGCTCGGGCCGATGGTCAACGGCGTACAGCTCGCGACCTGCACATGTCCGATCGAAGTCGCGTTGACGCAGTTCGTGAGCCAGGCCGGCCTGGGTGGTCAGGCGGCATGCGGTCAGATTCCGATCGGCGCGGCGGTGCCGGTCGATCCGAACAGCGTTCCGTAAGGCCTGCGGGCGTGTCGCCGCGTAGCGATAGATGCGACTCTGAAAGGCACTATCGTCGCGACAATTACCCGGCTTTGCGGTGGGCTCACGGCCAGGTGCTCTCCTTGCCGATATGATTCTGCGGCGCTCGCCGCGCATCGTGTAAACGATTGCCACCTGGCGGCCATCGGCGACCGAACGCGATGACGCGGACTTGGCCATAGTTCCGGGGCTGTTGCCAATCCCTTGGTTCCGGCCGGTGTTCCAGAATCGAGCGTCAGTCTGGCGTGGGGGGACGACGCGCGCCTGGCGGTGCGGGTCCTCGCGCGGAGGAAGCTTATGTTTAATTGTCCCTCACCCGCGCCTGCGGCGCGACCTCTCCCGACATTGGGAGAGGTGCAGAAAAATCGGCACGCGTACATCTGGGAGAGCTGAAGAGAGCGGCGCCGCATAGACTGGGAGGTGAGGACGCGTCGGTGAGGCCGGGGGCGGTCACCGAGGTGCGGATTATTTAGACCTGCTGGCGAAAAGTGGTTGCCTTTCGCCGGAATTAGCCTAATAGCTTCATGGTGGACGAAGGGATCGGCGTCAACGGCGTTCCGATGCGGGCGCCATTTCCTCTTTTCTCCGGGCGCGGCGTTCGATACCAGGACGAGGTAATGAAATGACAACCAAAGAGAATCTCAAATATCAAATGCTCGCGGCGCAGTGCGGCTTCGCCTTCGAGATTCTGTTTACCATTTTCTGGGCGGGGTTCGGACGAAATCTGCCGCCGGCTTCGCCCGCTCTGAGCGCGCCGGATTTCGCCGCGTACCTCACGTTGCATCACACCGGAATCCTCTTTGGGAACAGCATGGCCGCCCTGGTCGCGGTGCTATGGATTCCGTGGACGGCGCAGCTCACGGTCGTGATGCGCCGGATCGAAGGCTCGAGTCCGGTGCTGACGATCGTTGCGCTAAGCGGCGGAATCCTTACCGCCTGGGCGCTGATCTTCTGTCCCGCTATATGGGCAACGGCCGCGTTCCGCACCGATATCGATCCGAACACGGCGCGCACGCTCAACGACTTGGGATTTATCCTGTTCAATATCACCTACGCGATCACTTCGGTGCAGGCTATCGCGGCCGGGCTGGTCGGGTTGGCCGACAAGAGCGCGCGGCCCGTGTTCCCGCGATGGGTAAGTGGATGGGCGATCTTCACCGGGTTAAGCTTTATTCCGTTGACCGCGATGCCGTTCTACAAGACCGGTCCGCTCGCCTGGAACGGCGCCGTCTCTTTCTGGACCCTGTTCGGAACCTATTTTATCTGGACCGCGTCGATGGGCTTCTGCATGGCCAAGGATGCGATGAGGAGGTTCCGCGAGGAGCGTGCGGACGAGACAGCCCGCGGGCGAACTCCAGGTCGCGTCGGCGCCTCGGCCTGACGCGGACTCAACGCTGGGCGCTTGCGCCCTGAGCCGGCCGCGAAGAGCGCCGGCGGAGCATCGGCATAAGGGCGACGATCGCGATTGCGAGGGCCCAGGCGGCGGGGCCGCTGATCAGCGGCGGCGAGCCGAAGCCGGCGATCGATCGCGGGACCCCGGCGGCCGGTCCTGAGGCGAACGGCCAGAGCTTCGCGCCCAGCACCAATCCGGCGTGAAGCCCGATCGAAAAGTAAACCCGGCGTGTAGCGAGAAACGCAGCGCCGAGCGCAAGTCCGAGCAGGAATAATCCCAACAGGCCGGGAAGCGCGGCCCACGGGTGGAGCAGACGTTCGAAGCACATCGCGAGCGTGCGGAAGCCGATTGCGGGATCGATGCCGGTCACGAAGAAGCGTGCGGGAGAGCGCACGATATGCGCGACGGCGTAGATTGCCGAGCTTGCGAACAGCGCGCCGCCGCGGCCGAAGTCGGTCTCCATCCCGGCGAGCAGGAAGGCGCGGAAGAAGCCTTCTTCGATGATTCCGATCACAAGGGCGCCGGCGATGTAATTGACGAGGCGCAAGCCGGGATTGAGCGAACTCGCGAGATGGCCGCCGAATCCGGCTGCGAGTGCGACCAGCGCGGCTATCGCGAATGTCCCGAGCGAGAATCCGCGCACGGCGAGTCCGAGTCCTTCGCGGGGATTCGCAAAGCCCTGACGGAGCAGGGCGGCGAGGCGCAACCGGCGCGCCATCAGGTAGAGCGCGGCGGCGAGCGTGAGCATCACGGTGCGGTCGAAGATGCGCGGGAACGGAAAGCGCATCGCGAGCGCGGCGGCGGCGTAGGCGGCGAGCGGCGAAAGTATCGCGGCGGCGACGAGTCCGGCGGCGAGGGCCAGGAGAAATCCGCGCGTGAACGGAATCGCGGGGATGCGATCCGATCGGGAAGTGGCGCCGCTCACCTTGATTCCGGATTGCGCTGCGGTTCGAGGACGACTTCGATCGCACATGCGCGGGCGGGCGCCGCGATGATCTGGACGATGGCGCGGGCGACGTCTTCGGGCGCGAGCATCAGGGAGCGGTCGAGGCGTTTGTTGTGGGGAATCAGCGCGGTATCGGTCAGGCCCGGGACGATCACCGACATCCGGATTCCGGAAGCGCGCAGATCGGCGAAGGCGGCGTGCGTGAATGCGACGAGGCCGGCCTTGGCGGCGGCGTAGGCGGCCTCGCCGGCGGGAGTGCGGCGCGCGGCGGCCGAGGCGACATTGATGATCGTGCCGGCGCCCGTCCGCGCCATCGCGGCGGCGGCGAGCCGCGCAAGTTCGATCGGCGCGCGCAGGTTGACCGCGATGATCCGGTCGATCGTGGCGGCGGTGGTCTTGAGGATGGACGTGCGCGGCGGAGCCCATCCGGCGTTATTGACGAGCAGGTCGAGGCGGCCGAAATGTTCGAGCGCGGTTTCGACGATCGCCGCGGGAGCGTCCGGGTCGGCGAGGTCGGCCAGGACGATTATCGAGCGGCGCGGTTCGAGGGCGGTCAGGCGGCGGGTCTCCTCGAGCTCGGCGCGGGTGCGCGCGGCCAGGCATAGCGAGAAGCCCTCGCGCGCGAGCGCAAGCGCGATGGCGCGGCCGATACCGCGTCCGGCGCCGGTAATCAGGGCGGTACGGTCGACCGACTCAGGGTTCATCGGCCCGGATGTGCTCGAACAGGTTCATGACGGATCGCAGCTTGCACCATCGCATTTCGTCCCACAAACTGTAGTGGGCAAAGGCGCCGGGGGGATATCAGCAACGCCTCTCTACGCATTTTAAAGGGGAGCGATGAACGCACAGGTCTTTCGCGAATATGATATCAGGGGCGTGGTCGAGAACGATTTCGACGATGATTTCGTCTTCAGCCTCGGCTGCGGCTACGCGACGATGCTTAATCGGGCGGGCAAATCGAAGATAACGCTTGGGCGCGATTGCCGGCTGTCGTCGGATCGGCTCTTCGGGCTTTTGAGCGACGGGCTGATGAGGAGCGGAATCGACGTGGTCGATGTCGGCGTGGTGCCGACGCCGCTGCTTTATTTTTCGGTGTTGCATTGGAAGATGGACGGCGGCGCGATGATCACCGGCAGCCACAACGCCGCCGAGTACAATGGCTTCAAGCTCGGAGTGGGACCATCGACGATTTTCGGCGCCGAAATCCAGGAGCTGCGCGGGATCGTCGAGCGGCGCGACTTTATCACGGGCGCGAAGAAGGGTGCGATGTCGTCGCGGCCGGTGCTGCCGGATTATCGCGATTACATCAAGTCGCATATCAAGTTCGAACGTCCGCTGAAGGTCGTCGTCGACGGGGGCAACGGATGCGGCGGCGTGGTCGCGGAGCCGCTGATGCGCGAGATGGGGCTCGAGACGGTCGGGCTCTATATCGAGATGGACGGCCGCTTCCCGAACCATCATCCGGACCCGACGGTCGAGGAAAACATGCGCGACCTGATCGCGGCGGTGAAAAAGAACCGAGCGAATATCGGAATCGCGTATGACGGCGACGCGGATCGGGTGGGCGCGATCGACGAGAACGGGCGAATCGTGTGGGGCGACGAATTGATGGTGGTCTTTGCGCGCGCGATTCTGCGCCAGAAGCCGGGCGCGGCGATTATCGGCGACGTGAAATGCTCGAACCGCATGTACGACGACATCGCGAAGCATGGCGGGCGCGCGATCATGTGGAAGACCGGCCATTCGCTGATCAAGAGCAAGCTCAAGGAGGAGCATGCGGCGCTGGCCGGCGAGATGAGCGGGCACATGTTCTTCGCGGATCGCTACTATGGCTTCGACGATGCGATCTACGCCTCGATGCGGCTGTTGGAGATCGTGTGCCGCGAAGGACGCGGGCTGGCCGAGATACTGGCCGATCTGCCGCGCTCGAGCTTCACGCCCGAAATCAGGATGGACTGCCCCGACGATAAAAAGTTCGAACTGGTGCGGCGCGCAGCCGAGTATTTCACCGCGCGCTATCCGGTGATCGATATCGACGGCGTGCGAGTGAAGTTTCCCGGCGGATGGGGCCTGGTGCGCGCGTCCAACACGCAGCCGGCGCTGGTGCTCCGCTTCGAGGCGCGCGACGATAAGACGCTCGGCGAGATTCGATCGATCGTCGAGGGCAAGCTCAAGGAACTGGGCGGAGTTTGAAAGCGGCGGTATCGCGCGACAAACGCGCCGAGCGGCCCTCCGCGCTGATAATCGCGGGCGGACGCGGCACGCGGTTCTGGCCTGAGAGCCGATCGTGGCGGCCCAAGCCGCTCTTCGCGGCCGACGGTCGGACGAGCCTGCTGGCCGGCACGATCGCGCGGCTCAGGCCCCTGGTCGCGCGCGAACGAATCTTTGTTCTGGTCTCCGCCGAACAGGAAAAGGTCTTTCGCAAGGCGCTTGGGCGACTGATTCCGTCCGCGAATCTGATCGTCGAGCCGGCCGGCCGCGGCACCGCGATCGCAATCGCCTACGGAGCAGCCGTGATCGCCGATCGCGCGGGCGAAGGCGTAATCGCGGTGATGCCCGCCGACCATTACATCACGCCGCCAGCCGAATTCCGGCGCACGCTCGGCGACGCGATCAAGCTCGCTTCGGGCGATCGCGCGCTGGTGGTAATCGGCGTCGTGCCGGACCGTCCCGAGCCCGGGTATGGCTACCAGGAGATCGGGGAGGCGGCTGGCGCGGGCTTCCGGGTGAATCGATTTATCGAAAAGCCGCCGCTCGACGAAGCGCGGCGGATGGTCGAATCGGGGCGCTACCTGTGGAACGCGGGGATGTTCGTGATGCGCGCGGCGACGCTGCGCGCCGAACTCGCGGAGCATGCGCCGGAGCTCGCGCGCGCGATGGCGAAACTCGCAGCGTTATCGGGCGCGGCGCTCAAGCGGCTCTACGGGCGGCTCGATTTCGACTCGTTCGATCGCGTGGTGGCCGAGAAGAGCCGAAACGTCCTGACCGTGCGCGCGCGCTTCCAATGGCACGACGTCGGCAGTTGGGAGGGGCTCTGGGAGGCGATGCGCGAGGGCCAGAGCAATGTGCTTCAGGGCAACGTGATCGCGCTCGATTGCGAAGGGATGCTGGTGCGCGGCGGCGCGCGGCTGATCGTAACGCTCGGGGTGCGCGACCTGGTCGCGGTCGATACCGGCGACGCGCTCCTGATCACCAGCCGCGCGAGCTCGCAGGACCTGCGCCGCGTGGTCGAGGAACTTGGCCGCCGCCGCCTGAAGAAATATCTGTGAGGCGCCGCCCCGCCCGCGGACGTCCGTTCAAAGCGATTGGGATTTCGCTTGCCGAGTGGCGGCGCGCCGTCCTACGGTCCGTGATCAGCACTTCCCAGCGAGGACACGATGCCTGAAGATCATCTGAACGATCATCTCTACGAAAGCGACGGGACGATAGCGACGATCACGATGAATCGGCCCGAGCGCGGCAACTGCATGACGCGCGACTCGATGAACGAACTCGAGCGGCTGATTTTCCGGGTGCGCGACGAACGCGAGACGCGGGTGCTGATCCTGACCGGCGCGGGACGGATGTTCTGCGCGGGCGCCGACGTCTCCGCGGCCAAGGGCGTGACCGACGCCACCGAGCGCGTGCGAATTTTTTCGCAACGCAACAAGGGCGGGGCGCGGATGAACGGCCGCGTCTTCGACCTGATCACGCGGCTTGATTGCATGACAATCGCGGCGGTGAACGGCTATGCGGTGGGCGGCGGATGGGTACTTGCGCTCGCCTGCGATTTTGTCGTCGCGGCCGAAAATGCTGAGTTCTGGGTGCCCGAGGTCGAGCTGGGCGCGGCCTTCACCGGCGCTCCGGCCGAAGTGATGGCGCGGCGGATGGGACCGTGGCGCGCCAAAGAGGCCTGTATCAACTGCCGCCACTACAGCGCGAACGAGTTGCTCGCGATAGGGATGGCGAATCGGGTCGTGGGCGGCGCGGACGAGCTTATCCCGGCTGCGCGCAAGCTCGCCGCGGATTTAATCGGCAAGCCGCGCAAGGCCTCGACCCGGACCAAGCACGCGATCGACAGCGTGTTCGTCGGCCCCCGCCACTACTGACGAATCGATCAGATAACCTTGCGCGAGCGCAGGTCGGCGATCTCGGCGGCGCTGAGTCCGAGTTCAGCGCCGTAGACGCTGTCGTTGTCGGCGCCGAGCGCGGGACTTGACGATCGCGGAACGTTGGCCTTGCCGTCGAAGCGCAGCGCCGAGGTGAACAGCGGCATCCGCCCCAGATGCGGATGGTCGATCTCGGTTACCGCGCCGCGCTCCGCCAGATGCGGGTCGCTTATCACCTCGGGCAGTTCCTTGACGATTCCGCATAACACGTCGGCGGCGGCGAGCGTGTCCATCAGATCCTGGCGCGTTTTCGTGCGAGTCCATTCGCAGATAATTAGATCGACTTCGTTGCGGTTCTGCGAGCGCAGCGCGAGTTTCGAGAAGCGCGGATCGGTGCCGAGCTCCGGCTGGCCCATCAGCGCGCAGAGCTTGCGCCATCGCACGTTGTCGGCCGCGAGGATCATCACCCATCCGTCGCTCGCCGGATAGGAGTTGGCGGGCGTGATCACGCCGCCCGAGGAGCGGTTGCCGTCGCGCAGTTGCCGAAGCCCCATCCCGTAGTACGATCCCATATGCATCACGAGCGTGGGCAGCGCCGCCTCCTGCATCGATATTTCGACCATCCGGCCCTTGCCGGTGCGATCGCGCATCCGGATAGCGGCGAGGATTCCGGACAGCAGATGCGCCGCACCGAGCACGTCGACCATGATCACGCCCGCCTTGAGCGGCGGTCCCGAGGCCTCGCCGGTCAACGACATGATTCCGGTGGTCGCCTGCATGATCGGATCGAAAGCGGGCAGGTTGCGATTCGGTCCGCTCTGTCCGTATCCGGTGCTGGTCGCATAGATCAGCCGCGGATTCAGCTCCTTGAGCACGCCGTACCCAAGCTGCATCTTGTCCATCGTGCCGGCCGCGTAGTTCTCGACCACCACGTCGGCCTTCGCCACCATGCGCTTGAAGAGTTCGCGCCCCTCGTCGCTTTTGAGGTTGAGCGTGATCGAGCGCTTGTTCGAGTTCATCAGCGCGAACGCCATCCCGTAGGGCTGCTCGCCGCGCCGATAGACCGCGCGGATGCCGTCGCCCCAGGGCGGCGACTCGACCTTGATAACGTCGGCGCCCATGTATCCCAGCAACATCGTGGCATACGGGCCGTTGACGAAATGGGTGAGGTCCAAAACCCGGATGTCGTCGAGAGCAAGCTCAGTCTGGCTCATTTGTCGTCTCCAGCATCCTCTCCTATCATTCAAATGGCGTCCGGGTGAACCTTTGCGCGAGCGGCCGTCTGGGACACACCCGACTTGTCGGAGTATTCTTATGGATATGACGAACTGGCAGATGGTAAGCGGGATCGCGAGCATCGTATCGGCGATAGCGATCGTCGCCGGCTCCGTGTTCGTGATCTTTCAGCTTCGCCAGGCGGCCAAGGATCGCTATTTCGCGATCAGCTCGGATCTCTTCGAGCATTGGCAGAGCCCCGACTTCCAGGAGGACCAGCTCTTCCTGTTGCACAAGCTTCCCGCCTGCACCTGGGACCAGTTTATCGCCAGTGGCCGCGGCGAACGCGCCGAGCGCGCACTCCATCGCGTGGGCGGCTTCTATGATCGTGTCGGGCATCTGGTTTTGACCGGACTGATCCGGCAGACCGACATTCTGCCCACGATCGGCAGCGATGCGATCGCGGTGTGGCAGAAGGTCGAGTCGCTGGTGCAGGAGGCGCGCCGCCGCGAGAACACGCTGCTTTTCCTCAACTACGAGGCGGTGCTGCCAAATTGTCTCGAATGCGTCGTTCCGGCCGCCGTCACGATCGCCAATAAGCCGCAATTAGAGCAGACCCCGCTGGCTGCGCCCCAACCGGCTGAAACTATCGTTGCGCCGGTCGATGTCGTTACGTTGCGCGGCCTCGTCGATCGCGGCGAGGTACAGGTGTTGGATGTCAGCCGCGAAGCGCACGCGACCCGCATCAAAGGTGCCGTCCGTGGCGATCCCAACGATCTCAGCGGATGGACGCGAGCTGTCACGCACGATCGTCCGGTCGTCACCTACTGCACTTGAATGCATCAGGCATCCAGCGTCCGTGCGGCGCGGCTACTGATTGAGGCGGGAGTGAAAGACGCGGCGTATCTCGCCGGTGGGTTCGCTGCGTGGGCGGGCGCCGGTTATCCGCTCGATCGCAGACGCGCCGCCTGATTGCGATCGGAGCGGAGGCCTGCGCAGGATCGCGCGGAGAATCGGGCGCGGGCTATACTCGCGTGGTAGCGTTTGGACGCAGGAAGTCCCGCTCCGGTGCGAATCGCGGATGATCACGATACGAATCGGAAATGGGTTGGGCGGGGGTAGGACGAAGTGAGCGGTGGATCGAGGAAAGGCGGCCACAAGCCCACCGGGCAACCCGGGGGGAAATCCGGCGGCGGTTCCCGGGCCAAACCAATTGTCGAGCCGGGCGTCCAGCCGAGCCTCGAGTTCGGCGCGAAGCCCAATGGCGAATCCTTCGCCAGGCCCGACGGCCCGTCCCCCGGCGAGGCCGGCGAGCCTGCGCGCCGCGCACCGCGGAAGCCTCGCACCACCGCTCGCGCCAAAGCTAATCAGAGGCGGCCGCGCGGATTGCTCGGTGAATTACAGTCGCGGGTGCGGGCCTGGCGGGCGGCCGTCCGCCGATGGCATCCCGCGCGCATCGCACTCGGCGCATTCCTGCTGATCGCGTTCGGCGCCGGCTTCTATCTCGCCCAGCTTTACGGGCAAATCTCAGCGCTCATCGATCAGCGCAGCGCCGCGCTGACCTCCGCGATCTATTCCGCGCCGCTTACGCTCGAAGCCGGCGCCGATGTGGTCAAAGTCCATCTGCTCGAGCGCCTCAATAATCTTTCCTACACCGCCGTCGGCGATCCCACCGAGCCCGGCGAATACTCAGTCGCGCCCCGGCGGATTACTATCTACATGCGCGGCTTCGATATCGGCGCGCGCGAATTCCCCGCCGAGCTGGTCTACGTGAGTCTCGATCGCACGCGGATCGCCGGCGTCGCCGACTCGTTCGGGATGGCGCTTGGCGCCGCCGCGCTCGAGCCCGAAGTTATCGGACGGCTGCTGCCCGGCGCGCCAGCCGAGCGCGTCGAAGAGCGGCTGGGCGATCTCAAGCCCTACCTGGTGCGCGGATTGCTCGCGACCGAGGACCGCTTCTTCTACTACCATCCGGGCTTCGACCCGATCCGGATTATCGAGGCCGCGATCGCCGACCTTCGCTCGCGTCACCTGCAACAGGGCGCGAGCACGATCACGCAGCAGCTCGCGCGCACCTTTATCGACCGCCACGAGCGAAGCTTCGCGCGCAAATTCCGCGAGCTCGCGGTCGCGCTCGTCATCCAAATCCGCCTCAGCAAGGACGAAACCCTCGAGCGCTATATCAACGACGTCGCGATGGGTGAGTACGACGGCACGCCGATCGACGGAATGCCGCTTGCGGCGCGCTACTTCTTCAACAAGGACCTGCGCGAAGTCTCGCCCGCCGAGGCCGCGACGCTGATCGGCATGATCCAGGCGCCGAGCCTCTATGACCCGCGCCGCCATCCCGAAAATTGCCGGGCCCGGCGCGACATCGTGCTCGCCGTGATGCATCGCGCGGGCGTGATCGACGACGCCGCCTACGCCGAGGCGCTCGCGACGCCGCTCGTGATTATCCCGCCGCCGGGTCTTCGCCGCGCGCCTTACTTTACCGATTACGTCACGAACCTCGTCCGCTCGATCCCGGGCCTGGGCGCGAACGAGGCGGGGCTCAAGGTCTATACGACGCTCAACCCCGAAACTCAGGCCGACGCACAGCGAACCGTGGTCGATAATCTCGCGCGGCTCGAACGCGCGCATCCCGCGCTCCGCCGTGCAAATCCTGCCGATCGCCTGGAAGGCTCGCTGGTCGCGCTCGACGCGCGCACCGGCGCGATCGTTGCCCTGGTCGGCGGACGCGATTACGCCGCAAGCCAGTTCAACCGCGTCGTACAGGCCGAGCGCCAGCCCGGCTCCGCCTTCAAGCCCGTGGTCTACCTGACCGCGCTCGATCCCGCGCGCTCGCCGCTCGGCCAGCGCGTAACGCTCGCCTCGATGCTGCCCGACCGGCCGATGTCGTTCGGCGGATGGACGCCGGTCAACTACGAGCGCACCTACCAGGGCACGGTGACGGTCGCACAGGCGCTGATCGAATCACTCAACGTGCCCACCGCGTATCTCGGCAGCCTTCTCGGCACGCCGGCGATAATCCGGACCGCGCACGAACTCGGTATCGGCGAGGAGATTCCCAACGTCTTGCCGATTTCGATCGGCTCGGCCGAAACCACTCTGCTCGAACTCGTCTCGGTCTACCAGGTCTTCGCGAGCGCCGGCATCGCGATTCCGCCCTACGCGATCGACGCGGTCTACGACGGCTCCAACCATCTCATCTATGAGCATCGTCCGATTTCGGAACGGATCACGAGTCCCGCCGCCGCCTATCTCATAACCGGCGCGCTTCAGGGCGTCCTGCAATGGGGCACTGGAGCGGGCGCGTCCGCGATGGGCCTTGATTTCCCGGCCGCAGGCAAGACCGGCACCACCGAGGATTTTCACGACGCCTACTTCGTCGGCTACACGCCGCGCGTCGTGACCGGAGCTTTGGTGGGCTTCGACAATCCGCAGAGCCTCGGCCTTCCCGCCGCGGAGGCGGCGCTGCCCGCGTGGGTCCGCTTCATGACCGATATCACGCCGGCCGATTCGCCTCGATTTGAAATTCCGCGCGGCGTCACGCTCGCGACCATCGATCCGGCAAGCGGCGGGCTTGCGACCACGGCCTGTCCGCGCGCGGTCACGCTGCCGTTCATCCGCGGCACCGCGCCGACCGAAATTTGTCCGCTCCACGGCGGCGGACTATTCTCGCGTCCGGCGCTGGTGGCTGGCGGAGCGCCCGGCGCGATGACCCGCGGCGCCTCGGCGCTTGCGAGCGCTGCTGCCGCGAAACCCGGCGGTGCTCCGACGCCCGCATCCAACAGCATGTTCGGCGCGATCGGCAACTTCTTCGGCGCGATCTTCCATCACTGATCTCTCGCAGGTGGTGCGGTCGCGGGGAGACGCGGACAAGCCGAGGCTCCGAAAAAAAATCCTGCAAGAACTGTTTGACTCGGCGCGCCGGTATCGCTTTCGCCACCGGCGGCAAGCGTACTCGCACCGTAGTCAGTGTTCATAGCAGCGCCGAGGTTTTCGATTCGGCGGCATCCACCTTCGCCGCGACGGCCGGGCCGATGAATATCGCGCGCTACGATCATACCGCGACGTTCTATTGACGGTTACGTGACGGGGTCAGGTTTCACTTCTGGAGGTCGTTGGCCAAAGCCCTCAATCAACCTTGATGCGCCTGGTTCACCTGCCGCCGATACTCCGCCACCGAAATGATTTGCTGGGTCCGCGTATCCCAGAGAATGTATTTCAAGGCATTGGGAACGCTGGATAACTTCATGCGGGTGACATCCGAAAAGAGATACTGATATTCGTCGTGGCATCCGATCAAGCAATAGTTTGGAATTCTGGCGGACAGATGGTGAATGTGATGATAGGCAATGTTGGCGGTAAACCAGTTTAACCAGCGCGGCAAAACCAGAAAACTCGTTCCCTCAATCGCGCCGGTGTCAGAGTCCCAGTGTCCGTTATCGCTCGCGTAGGAGTGCCTGAAATTATGCTGAACGGTGAACAACACGACACCCGCGCCCCCGGCTATCGATGCGCTGATTAAATAAATCGTAAAAAACAGCACCGTACCGGCTGCCCAGCACATCAGCACCCAGATGCCGAGCAGCACGACATTGGTCCAGAACATATGCCAGTACTCTTTGTCCGATTGCCAATAGCGCGTCTCAAAACTGGCGGCGTGCGCCTTTATCGATAGGTTTGGCTGCGCGATTTTCCCTTTAACAATATGGCTCACAAGGCCAATACTGCCTTTGAGCCAGGTAAAGCGCGGGTTAACAATCAAATATATAAAGCCGACAAAAGGAGCGAGTGCGATGCTGCACTTGCCTCTATACATGAGCTGCCGCACGGTGGTCATCGCCGCATATTCATCTACCGACAGCGTGGTGTACGGTCCGCGATATTTTTCCCAATTGCCGTTGTGCGCATGGTGATAATTATGATGCTGCGACCACACGTGCTGCGGCATGCCCACGACAACGCCCAGGAGAAAACCGAACGTGCGATTGAGCCAGCCGGTGCGAAACAAGCTGCCATGGCCGCATTCATGCATCAGCACAAAAACGCGCATAGTGAACAAGCTGATTAGCAACACCGCGGCCGCGGTGAGCCAGCGGGAAACGCCGACACTCAACACCGCGGCCCACCACAGGAGCGCAAGCGGCGCCAACGTCGTCAGAACCTGCGTCAGTCCTTTAACATTGTCGGCCTGGGTATGCCGGCGAAGCATGCCTCGCTTCTCTTCCTTTATCCGGCGGATCGACGACACGATAGGGCACCTGGGTTTCGATTTATCAATTGGTGGGGAATCACAACCGTTCAGTCTAGCAGATTGACGTCATCAGCGTGGTGCCGGGTGGACGATACATCACTGGACCAGGGCAACCGCCGCGATCCGCCGCCGCGGCCGGCGCTTTCGGGCGCTCCTCGAGATCGGTGCGGATCGCGCCGCCCGGATTTACACCTGGCGCGCCGCCGACGGCACGATCGCCATCTGCACCTTCTCGGTGCCTCGCACCACGGTCACCTCCGCATCCGCGCCAATCTGATCCTCGACGAGCATCCGATGGAGATCGTCGATCGCGCCGACCGGCGTGCCGTTGTACGCAACGATTATGTCGCCCGGCTTGAGGCCCGCCCGCTCGGCCGCGCTTGCGGGCTCGATCGACGAGACCATCACGCCGGTTGCCGTCGCCAGCCGATGGAACCTGACCACGCGCCGATGCATCGGCGCATTCATGCCCGCTACGCCGATGAACGCGCGCACGATCCGTCCGTCGCGAATCAGCCGTCCCGCAACATATTTCGCGGTGTTGATCCCGATTGCGAAGCAGATTCCCTGCGCCGGCAGAATCACCGCCGTGTTGACCCCGATCACTTCGCCGCGCGAGTTCAGCAGCGGACCGCCCGAGTTGCCCGGATTGAGCGCCGCGTCGGTCTGGATCACGTTGTCGATTAGCCTGCCCGAGGTCGATCGCAGCGACCGCCCGAGCGCGCTTACCACGCCCGCCGTCACAGTGCATTGAAAGCCGTACGGGCTGCCGATTGCGATCGCGACCTGCCCAACCCGCAGCGCGCCCGAATCGCCCATCGCAACCGTAGCGACGCCCGGCGGCGCGATCCGCACCACGGCGAGGTCGCTGTCGGGGTCGGCGCCGATCACCGTGCCCTCGACCCGCCGCCCATCGAGCATCGCGACGCTTATCCGCGACGCACCTGCGACCACGTGGCTGTTAGTCAGCACGAAACCGTCGGGCGTGAAGATGAATCCCGATCCCGACCCTGCGTGCCGGTCGTCCCGGAACACCTCGATATTGACCACTGCGCTGCTGACGCGCTCGACCGCGTCCGCGACCGCCTCGGAATAGGCGTCGAGCAGTGCGGCGTCGTTATTCTGATTGCTGTTCCGATCGTGAAGCGCGCCCGCCGTCGCGCTCTCCGCATCCTCGTTTAGTACGAAGCTAAAAGCTGTTTCCATGTCGACTCCCGCGATCAGCAAATCTCGCGGAAAGTAACCTAACCCTCATTCCGGTTGGATGCTCGCTCCGACAGGTTGGCGCCACGATCCTCAGGCGTCCGAATCGTCGTCCGCTTCGATTCGCCCGCCGTCTTCATCGATTTCCGCGCCGCCTTGCTCCGCGTGATCGCTTGCCCCCGCCGATTCGCCCGCGCCCGCCTCCTCCGCCGTGGCGCTCGCCGCCTCGACCACTTCCGCAAGCCGCCGGGCCACGATTATGAACGCCGAATGGGCAATCCTCCGATGGACCGGGCGGACGCTCATCCCTTTGACGTGCCAGTTGCGCATCAGCGTCTCGAAGCTCTCGATCTCGCCGAAGTTCCGGTCCGCGGCCAGCGCCTCGACCGTATCGCGCAACTGAATCGCGGTTGGCACGTAGCAGGTCAGCACGCCGCCGGGACGCAGCGCTGCGCCCACGACTGCGAGCGCGCGGCCGGGCTCGGGCAGGTCGAGGAAAAGCCGGTCGATGCCGGTCTCGTCGAAGCCTTCGTAGAGGTCGCGAATCTTGAGCGTCCAGTTCGGCGCCGGACCGAAAAAGTTTGCCACGTTGCGCCGCGTCGCCGCCGCGAAGTCCTCGCGCACCTCGTACGATATTACCCGCCCCGCCGGCCCGACCGTGCGCAGCAGCGCGATCGTGAACGCACCCGCGCCGGTGCCGCCCTCGATAACCGTTGCGCCCGCGAACACGTCGCCCCATATCAGCAGCGGTCCGGTGTCCTTCGGATAGATCACCTGAGCGGCGCGCGGCAGCAGCGGAATCAGTTCGGCGTAGGTCGGCCGCAGCACGATAAAGGTTTCGCCGCCCGAAAGCTTCACCCGTGATCCCTCGTCGATTCCGATCAGCGCCTCGGCCGCGATCTCGCCGCGAATCGTGATTCGAATCCCGCGCCTCAGCAGTTTCAGGTAGCGCCGGCCCTTGCGGTCGATAAAGATGACCGCGTCGTCTTCTTTGAATTTGGCGTCCAAGGCTCTCACCTTAAGCGAACGCGCCGCTTCCAAAAAGCGGCCCGCGCGAGGTTCCGTTTGCAAATCGCCGCGGGCTGGTGCGAGCCTGCTCTGAGAATCACAATGAAGTCCGCTGACCAGCGGTAAGGAGACAGGCCATATGCTGCAGTATGAAAAGATCGTCTGTCCGATTGCTTTCCATGCCAACTGTTTCGAGGCGCTCGATATTGCCCGGCAGTGTGTCGATCGCGAGGGCGGCAAGCTTTACCTGCTCCACGTTGTGCGGCCCGTGGACCCGCTCGAGATAAGCGCTCCCGTCATCATGGAGCGCCACGAGGAGGAGGCGGCCAAGCGGCTTCGCCAAATCATTGCCGAGCGCCTCTCGGGTATGAACGTCGAGCCGATTGTCCGCACCGGCCATCCGGTCGAGGAAATTATCAAGGCGCAGAAGGAGGCTGATGCGGGCGTGATAGTTCTGGCCAAGCACAATCGGGCCGGCCTGAGGCATGTCTTCATCGGTAGCGTCGCGGAGCGCGTCGTACGTGACGCCACCTGCGCGGTCCTCACCATACATCCGAAGAGCTAAGCGGATTTCCGGGCTGCTCCTGGCCGCCTGACATATTGACTACCCGCTTTTCAGCCGTTTAGGCTGAAGGGCTGGTCGTGATCCGTAATCGCCAAGCGTTGAATTTGTGTTATTGTGTTTCGGTGTCGTGCGTCTCGCCGTGATATTTCATGCGTCGGGAAAGAGCTTCGCCGGCCAACTCGGCTACTCGAAGCAACCGCGACAATCCGATGACCCGGCCCGAATCCATTAAAGAGAGCGCAAACGTCCATGGCTGAGAAAAAAGCAAAGACCGCGGAAAAAGGCGGCGTCGCCGCCCATCGCCACATCTGTCCCACTTGTGGCGCGGACAGCAAAGTCACCAAGTACGCCGGTTTCGGCCGCCGCGGCTTCTTCCTGGTATGCGAGAAAGCCTGCGGCTACATCGCGCGAAGCCGCTGAGAGGCTCGCCCATGGCCAGGACTCGCAAAAGCAAATCCTCCAAGCGCGATCTCTATCCCGGTTTCGGCCTTGCCACCGACGAGAGCGACGAGGATGCCGACCTTCCCAAGGACGAGGCCGGCCGGCGCAAAATCAAGCGCCAGTATCGCGATCTCCTCGGCATCCGGGTCGAAAAGCTCAAGGGCCGCATCCTCAACCGCGAACGCATCAACAAGACCATCGACGGCATCTACTTCATTTGTGCGCGATGCCTCAAAGTATGCCATTCGCTCGACGACGGCCTGGTCGAAGACCCCGGCAACATCAACAATCAATGCGCCAAGTGCGGCAAGGCCCGCATCGCCGCCGCCTGACGTGAGACTCATCGGATGGATTCTCTTCGTCTTGGGTCGGACCGCGCGGCCGCCGCATGCCCGCCGGGCGCTTTCCTTTCCCGCGGTTAATCGCTAAATCTTTTGTGCTTACGCGCGTGGCCCCGTAACGAGCGTCAGTAAGGCTCAGGCGGTACGCGCGCGAACGGAGCTTCCGGTCCGGCTTCGGACCGTCGTCAGGCAGGCCCAATGTCCTTTCAGTTGATTCGTCCCGATATCGACCTCGACTTCGTCGGCAAGCGCTACTTCTTTATTGCGCTTTCGACCTTGATCAACATCGCCGCCATACTCCTGCTGGTTTTCGTCGGGCTCAACTACGGCGTCGATTTCGTCGGCGGCAGCGTGGTTCAGTTGCAGTTCAAGCAAAAGACCGACAGCGGCGCGGTCCGCCGCGCCCTCGCCCCGCTCGATCTCGGCGAGGTAACCGTCCAGGAGTTCGGCGCTGCCGCGCAGAACCAATATCTCGTCCGCTTCGCAAAGGTGAACAATATCGGCAGTCTCGGCCGCAAGCTCGGCGACGCGCTCCATCGCACCTACGGCCCTGGCGCCGCCGAGGTGCTGCGGGTCGAGACCGTCGGCGCCAAGGTCGGCCACGATCTCCGCCGCGACGGCTTCATGGCGGTCATCTTCGCCACCGCCTTCATGGGCGTCTTCATCGCGCTCCAGTTCCGCAACGTTAGCTGGAGCTTTGGCGCCGGCGCGGTCATCGCGCTTTTACATGACGTCCTCGTCGTCACCGGCGCGCTGGTCATCTCGCGTCTTCAGTTCGATCTGACCACGCTCGCCGCGCTGCTGACCGTTATCGGCTACTCGGTCCACGACACTATCATCGTCTCCGACCGCATCCGCGAGGACGCCGCCAAGCGCCGCCGCGAGCCGCTCGCCGCGATCATGAACCGCGCGATCAACGAGACGCTCTCGCGCACCATCCTGACCTCCGGCACCGCGGTCGCCGTCCTCATAGCGCTGCTCGCCCTCGGCGGACCGATCCTGCGCCCGCCCGCCTTCACCCTGCTGGTCGGATTCATCACCGGCACCTACTCCTCGATCTATATCGCGAGCCCCGTCGTACTCTTCTGGGAGGGTACCGGCCGCACCCGCCGGGCCCTGCCGCGGGCCGCCTGAGGCCGCCGATAACCCGGGCCGCGATTCGCTCGCGGCACACCGCGGCGCGAAGCCCGATCGCGCAAAATGACCCCGATTCAAATCAGCACCGGCCGCGGTCCCTACCGCCTGACCCTCGCCGAACCGCCCGCCGCGATTCCCGGCGGCGGCCTTGCTCTGACACTTCGCTTCGACCGCGCCGACGGCCTCGAGCGGATCGGCTTCCGATGCGTTATCGCGCCCGGCCTCGTACCCGCTGAAGCGCCCGTCGATCCCGCCGCGCTCCTCGCACGCCTCGCACCCTGGTTCGAGCGCGAGTTCGAACCCACGCGCGAGGCCGCCCTCAAATCGGTCCGCACCGAGCGCCGCCTCGCCGAGGTCGTCTTCGACCGCGACCGTCCCGGCCCGCTCGGCGCCGCCGCTTGATTCCCGGCCCGATCCGGCGCTGACTGCTGATCGCGGGGGCCGCTCTTGCGCTCCGACCCCCGACTTCCCGGCAAGGATGAATCTGCGATGGCTGTCGAAACCCGCCGCGCGCGCGAACAGGATATCCCCGAAATAGCCCGGCTGGTCGCCGCGATCAGCGCCTATCACGAGGCGCTCGACGATCGCGCCCGCTTCGATTGGGATGAAATCCGCCGCGCCCCTGATTGGCTCCCGCTGCTCCTCGGCCGCGACCATCATGCTATTTGGGTCGCCGACGCCGGCCCGCAACTGGTTGGCTATCTATGGGTCCATCTGCGGCGCGATCGGCAGGGCGCTCTTCCCCGCCTGCGCGGCTATATCAACCACGCCTTCCTCGAGGAGAACTGGCGCGGCATGGGAATCATGCGCCCGATGCTCGAAGCGGCCTACCGGTGGTTTCTCTCCAGGGACGTGACGATCGTGACCCTGACCGTCCATCATCGCAACTGGCTCGGCTCGTCGGCGTGGTACAAGCTCGGCTTCGAGGATTGGACCCACGAACGCCGGATCGTCCTCAAACCCCGCCAGTAACCGGCGCTCCTGCGCTCCGGATGCGGGAGCGCGCTTTCATCGTGACCGATCGGTCAGAAGCGCTTGACGCAAGACTCCGCTCCGACTAATAGTGGACTTGATAGGTCGATTAATTTCGGGAGCGGAAGAGCGCATCCTTGAACAAGCCCTGCTGAAGCCACGGAATCGCAAAAATGGGCTGAATCGAACCCTCGCCGAGTTTGACAGAAGCGGATCGCGGACCTAAGTTATACCTAGCTGGTCCACAATTAAGTGAACGCTCAGGGCCAAGAGGACAAGACCCGCTATAAAAGTTAAGACCGATGGTTAAGCTACCGATTTACATGGATAATCACGCTACCACCCGCGTCGACCCGCGAGTGCTCGAGGCGATGATGCCCTACTTCAGTGAGAAGTTCGGCAATGCGGCCAGCCGCAATCACAGTTTTGGATGGGAAGCCGAAGAGGCCGTCGACAAGGCCCGCAAGCAGATTGCCGACCTGATTGGCGCCAAGTCCAAGGAGATCATCTTCACCAGCGGCGCCACCGAGTCGGATAACGAGGCTATCAAGGGCGTCGCCGAGTTCTATCACGAAAAGGGCGACCACATAATCACCTGCGTCACTGAGCACAAGGCGATCCTCGACAGTTGCCGCGCCGTCGAACGCCAGGGCAAACACGTGACCTATCTGCCGGTCGACAAGTACGGGATGGTCGATCCGGACGACGTGCGCAAGGCGATCACCGACAAGACCGTGCTCATCTCGATCATGTATGCCAACAACGAGATCGGCACGATCCATCCGATTGCCGAAATCGGCCGGATCGCCCACGAGAGGGGCGTCATCTTCCATTGCGATGCGGTACAGGCGGTCGGCAAGTTGCCCGTCGATGTCGAGCGCGACAATATCGATCTGCTCTCGGTGTCGGCGCACAAAATCTATGGACCCAAGGGTATCGGCGCGCTTTACGTCCGCTCCAAGGGGCCGCGCGTGCGCCTCACGCCGATAATCGACGGCGGCGGTCATGAGCGCGGGATGCGCTCAGGCACGCTCAACGTCACTGGAATCGTCGGCCTGGGAGCCGCTTGCGAGATTGCGGGCGCCGAGATGGACGAGGAGTCGCGGCGCATGGCCGAGCTGCGCGACCGTCTTCATGCGCGCCTGTTCGAGCATCTCGACGAAATCTATCTGAACGGCCATCCGACCCAGCGTCTCCCCGGCAACCTCAATATCAGCTTCTCCTACGTCGAGGGCGAATCGCTCCTGATGGGTATCAACGATATCGCGGTCAGTTCGGGCTCGGCCTGCACCTCGGCCACGCTCGAGCCGTCCTACGTAATCCGGGCGCTCGGCGTCGAGGACGAGCTGGCGCACAGCTCGCTGCGCTTTGGACTGGGCCGCTTCAATACCGAAGAAGAGGTCGACTACGTGGCCGAGCGGGTGACCAAGGAAGTAAGAAGGCTCCGCGATATGTCGCCGCTCTACGAGATGGCGCGTGAAGGAATCGATTTGAAATCGGTTCAATGGAAGGCTCAATAACCGCGGGGACCTGACGCGACCCGTAGGAGAGAAAATACCATGGCGTACTCGCCCAAAGTGATGGACCATTACAGCAACCCGCGCAACGTCGGCTCGTTCTCCAAGGACGAGGCCAACGTCGGCACCGGTGTGGTCGGCGCTCCCGAATGCGGCGACGTGATGAAGCTCCAGCTCAAGATTTCCGACGACGGCGTTATCCAGGACGCCCGCTTCAAGACCTTCGGATGCGGCAGCGCGATCGCAAGTTCGAGCTACGTGACCGAACTCGTCAAGGGCAAGCGGATCGACGAAGCGCTCGAAATCAAGAACACCGCGATCGTCAAGGAGCTCAACCTCCCGCCGGTCAAGATTCACTGCTCCGTGCTCGCCGAAGACGCGATCAAAGCCGCGATCAGCGACTGGCGCAGCCGCAAGGGCGAAGCTTCCGCGGCGGTCGAAAATGTGGCGGTCAAGGGCTGAGGGGTCGGGCGCACACGAATGAATCCGCGTCGGAAGGCCGGCGCATCAGAACTGGCGCGAACAAGCGGTTGAAGTAAGCAATGATTTCACTCTCGGACAACGCGGTCAGCAAAATCCGCACCTTGGTCGCCGAAAAGCCCAGCGCGGGCCTGCGCGTCAAGGTCGTGGGCGGCGGATGCTCCGGGCTCCAGTACCGCATGGAGCTCGACGATGCCAAGGAGCGCGACAAGGTCTTCGAACGTGAGGGCGCGCGCCTGATCGTTGACAAAAAGAGCTTTCTTTATCTGAACGGCTCGGAACTCGACTACGGCGAAGAGCTGATGTCGGCCGGATTCCGGGTCGTCAATCCCAACGCCAAGCGCACCTGCGGATGCGGCGAGTCGTTCGTCGTATGACCAGCCGCGCATCGGCGTCAAAGCGCAACGATGGAATTGAAATGCCCGTCATGCGCGCGGCCTCAGCCGCCGCGCCTTATATGCTCCGAATGCGGCTCGCCGCTCGGCGCGGAGATTGACTGCTTCGCTGCGCTCGGCCTTCCTCGCCGCCTCGTCCTCGACCTCGCCGATCTCGAACGCCGCTATCACGCCCTCGGCCGCGAGGTTCATCCCGACCGCTTCGCCGGGGCTGCCGCCACGATGCGTGCCGCAAGTCTCAAGAGCACCGCGCTGCTGACCCGAAGCTACCGCACACTGCGCGATCCGGTCAGCCGCGGCCTCTATTGGCTCGAACTGAGCGGCGCAAGCCTCGCGGAAAACAACAAGGGCGTCGCGCCCGACCTGGCCGCTCTGGTCTTCGAGGTGCAGGAGGAGCTCGCGGAATTCAATGCGGCCGACGAGCGTGGCCGCGCATCCTTGGCGGCGCAAGCCGCGGCGCGCCGCGCCGAGTTGCGGGCGCTGATCGACGCCGCGATGGATGCGCTTGGGCGGAACTTCGCGCGATGGGACGAAAGCGCCGCGGCGCGCGAGGCCGTCGGCAACGATGAAAGCTCACGGAATGGCGGCGGCGAAAAACTGATCGCGGAACTCAAGACGACACTCTCGCGGATCGCTTATCTGAGAACGCTGCTTCGCGATATCGATCGCGCGCTCGAGCCGGCCCAGTTTGTGGCCGATCGTTTATGAACCCAGGGCGAACGAATCACCGGCGCGGTTCATTTTGATTCCCATTGTTGAGAGCGAAATTTGTTCCTTTAGGGATTCGTCTGAAAGACTGAGATGGCTCGAATACTCGGAATAGACCTGGGCACCACCAACAGCCTTGCCGCGATCATGGACGGCGACCGGCCGCGCGTAATCGCCGACCCCGAGACCGGCAATCCGCTGCTGCCTTCGGTGGTTGCGCTGATGCCCGACGGTGAAGCCGCGGTGGGCGATCGCGCGATCGTGATGGAACCCCATCTGACCGTCGAACAGGACGGGCGCGTCCACGCGGTGGGTTTTCCCGGCGGCGAGGCCGGCGCGGTGATCCGTTCGGTCAAGCGTTACATGGGCCTCGGCGGCGGCGAGGTCGCGTCCGAGGATCGCGAGCGCTACACCTTCGCCGACTTCTCCGCTCCGGTGGTCCGCTTCCGGGTCGGCTCGCGTATCTGGACGCCGCCGCAAATCTCGGCCGCGATTCTGCGCGCGCTCAAGGCTCGCGCTGAGGCCGCGCTCAACGAGACTGTCGATCGCGCGGTAATCACCGTCCCTGCCTACTTCAACGACGGCCAGCGCCAGGCGACCAAGGACGCCGGCCGCCTCGCTGGACTGGAAGTCGTCAGGCTGGTCAACGAACCGACCGCGGCGTCGCTTGCCTACGGCCTCAATCGCGAGGCCGAAGGCAAGGTCGCGGTCTACGATTTCGGCGGCGGCACCTTCGACATCTCAATTCTCAATATCAAGGGCGGCATCTTCGAGGTGCTCGCCACCAACGGCGACACCCATCTGGGCGGCGACGACCTCGACCTTATTCTGGTTAATCTGCTGCTTGAAGGCGTCGCGCCCGAAGCCCGCCGCGACCGCCATCTATGGAACAGCGCGCGCTCGGCTGCCGAAGACGCCAAGAAGCGCCTCAGTGTCGAGAACGCGGTCGAGATGAAGCTGCCGGTAGCCGGGCGTGAGATTCGCAGGACCGTAACGCGGGATGAGTTCGAGCGTCTCTCGGACATGACAATCACGCGGACGCTCGAGCGATGCCGGATGGCGATGCGCGACGCCGCGCTGACGCCCGGCGATATCGACGCGGTGGTCCTGGTCGGCGGGTCGACCCGGATGCCGCTGGTAAGGCGGCGCGTCGCCGAGACCTTCGGCCGCGAGCCGCTATGCTCGCTTGACCCTGACCAGGTGGTCGCGCTTGGCGCAGCCGTGCAGGCGGGCGTCCTTATGGGCGCGCGGACCGAGTTGTTGCTCGACGTGGTGCCGCTGTCGCTCGGGATCGGGGCGATGGGCGGCGTGATGGAGCGGCTGATCCATCGCAACACCACCATTCCAACCAGCGTCAGCGAGATGTTCACCACGGCGGTCGACAATCAGACTCACGTCGACGTTCACGTGCTCCAGGGCGAACGCGAGCTGGCGGCGGATTGCCGGTCGCTCGCGCGTTTCAAGCTCGGGCCGCTCGAGCCGATGCCGGCCGGATTGCCGCGGGTGGAGGTGACCTTCCTTATCGACGCGAACGGAATTCTTAACGTGACCGCGCGCGACCAGCGCACCGGCCGCGAGCACTCGGTCGACGTCAAGCCGAGCTACGGGCTTAACGATGAGGAGATAGAACGGCTGCTGGAAGAGTCGATAGATTTGGGCGAGCAGGACCTCGAACAGCGGCTGCTTATCACCGCGAGGACCGGAGCAGACCAGATTCTGACCGCAGTGCATAAGCAATTGGCAGAGTATCCGGAGCTGATCGGGGCAGATGAGCAGTCACGTATCGAGGAATGCGTTATTAAACTTAGGGAAACGGCATTCGGCACAAATCATGCTTTAATCTCGGACTTAGTCGAGGAGTTGAATCAGCTCACGACCCCGTTTGCCGAGCGAATCATGGACAACGCCATAAAGCAGGCGCTCGAACGAAAGTCGGTAAACGAGCTTTAGGCAAAATAGCGCAAAGGTTTATTGCGTTTTGCGAAAGCGGGGAGTGGGCAAATGGGACTGAAATGGGAGCAGGCGGAGGAAATCGCCGAAGTGCTGGCCGAGAATCATCCGGGACTCGATCCGCTGGACGCGCGGTTCACCGACCTGCGGCAATGGGTGATCGATCTGGACGAATTTGACGACGAGCCGACAAAATCGAGCGAATCGAAGCTCGAAGCCATACAAATGGCATGGCACGAGTTATATAAGGAAAACAGCGAAAATGATTAGGTGTTGAATAGAATTGCTAATATCAACGTCTGATGAGAAACGGGGTGAAGCCTCGAGTCGTCTTAATTAGCGATGTCTTATCTCCAATAAGGAGGAACCGGGGTGGGCGGAATCGAGTTGATGAGGCAGGAGCAGGGGATCAAAATGCAGGAAAAGGAAACTTTGGACGAGCGGTTGCCGGGACTTTTCGAGCCCGACACGCTGTTGCCGGTACAATATTTCGAGGCGATGCGCCGCAAGCATCTGCTCGAGGGAGAGAAGCGACTGATTCTGAGCGTCCTCGAGGATGCGGTCGAATGCTTCATGAAGTGCATCGATTCGAATTCGAGCAAGGGACAGCGGCTTTTCCGCGACGCGGAAGAGTGGATCAACCTCGAAGACAAGATGTGGGTCTTCTCGTTCGACAATGTGTGCGAGATGCTCGATATCAATCCGGAATATCTGCGGCGCGGGCTGCGAGCCTGGAAAGAACGGCGGCTTACGGCGCTCGCCAACGCTCGCGCTGAAATGGCTGAGCGGGCCGCCTACGAGGCCGAGCAGGCGGCAATAGCGGCGCTCAATCCGGTAGAGGCGGTTGTGACCGCAGAGTTGATCGAAGCCGCGCCGGCAGAGGTATCGCCGGTCGAGGCTGAGCCGGTCAAGCCGGCGACGGTGGCGTCGAAGACGCTGCGTCCGATGACGGCGGCGAAGCGGGGCAGCGAGAGTTCCGATCGCCACGCGAAGCTGCGCAAGGCGCGCGCCTGAGCGAAGGCAGGAGTTAACTGTCGTATCAAGCGGAATTTGCGCGCAGATTCGCACCGCCGCCAGGCTTAATCACCTGAAGTAGTGTTCGGCGCGATCTCGACTGATCCACTGATGGGCTGGCAGGCCATCGCGCGGCCTGCTTCGCCCTGACCCTGAATCTGCTTGATGGAGGGCATGGTCGTTAGCGGCTATCGATTCCCCTACCCGGATTGCGCTCTGATACATCCCATTTGGTCTAATCGGGGGCCATCTTTTGGCTTCATTAGACAAATTCTCGTCACATCGGTTGAAGATTCCACTTCGATTTCGGAGTGATCGGCCAACGGTGCGACGCGGCTAACCTGTCCGGTCTGCGGCGGATCCAGCCGTTGTGCATACAGGCGGGGCTGGTGATGCCAATTTGGGCCTCGAAGCTGCATACTGGGGCGCTATGGACGACGGAGCGCCCGATCGCAAGCTGATTCTCGACTCGGTGCGGGACTATATCGCGCAGCTCGTCGAAGAGGGCCTGGAGGGCGTTCCGAAATCGCCAGGCACGGCACCGATCGCAGCGGCGGCGGCGATTCCACCGGCATCATCGCGGGTTGCGGAGCCGGCCGGCAATGGCGCCGTGACGCCCTCGCCGCGTGGAGCGGGTTCGCCGTCGAGCGGCGAAGCGAAGGCCCCGGCGGCTATGCTGAAGGCGTCGGCGCCGCTGGAATTGCTGTCGCGCTATCCGGGTCTCGAAAAGACCGGCGACCTAGGCGCTCTGCGGGCCTTTATTGGCGAATGCCAGCGATGCAAGCTCGCGCCGCTAAGGAAGAATCTGGTCTTCGGCGTCGGTAATCCGAATGCCGGGTTGATGTTCGTAGGCGAAGCGCCGGGCGCCGACGAGGATGTGCAGGGCGAACCGTTTGTCGGCCGCGCCGGGCAGCTACTCACCGACATAATCGAACGCGGGATGGGGCTCAGGCGAGCCGACGTCTACATCTGCAACGTGATCAAATGCCGGCCGCCCGAGAATCGAAATCCCGAGCCGGACGAGGTCGCGGCGTGCGAGCCCTTCCTGATACGCCAGATAGACCTGGTGCGGCCGCGTGCGATCGTCGGCCTGGGCACGTTCGCGGTCCAGTCGTTGCTCAAGGTCAAGACGCCGATCAGCCGGCTGCGCGGTATCTGGCATGAGGTGCATGGGGTGCAGATGATGCCGACGTTTCATCCGGCGTACCTGCTGCGCAATCCGTCGGAGAAGCGGCGGGTGTGGGAGGATATCCAGCAGGTGATGAAGCTGCTTGGGATAGCGCCTCCGGGACGGGGCGGGCGCTCGCCTTGAAACCGGTGGATCGCAGCAGAATCGCTTCGACGATAAGCGCGATGCTGATCGCTTTCGCGTTGTCGATCTTCATCTCTCGCGGCCTCGCCGATGCGAACGCGGCGCCGAGCGAGGGTGCGGCTCTGCCGACGCCCGCCGAATCGGCGCTGGCGGCGATGCCGGCGAATCTCACGAAAGCGGCGGAGTCGCCGGCGTGGGTCGAGCTGATTGCGGTTGAGGGCTCGATCAATCCGGCGGTCGCGGCGTTTATCGAGGACTCGATCGATGGCGCGCGGACGGGTGGGGCGCGCGCGCTGGTTATCGAGCTGGATACGCCGGGCGGGATGTTGTCGTCGACGCAGCGGATCGTGAAAGACCTGCTCAACAGCGCCGTGCCGGTGATCGTTTACGTGGCGCCTTCGGGCGCGAGTGCGGCTTCGGCCGGGACGCTGGTCACTGAGGCCGCCAATATCGCCGCGATGGCGCCCGGGACGACGATCGGCGCGGCCCATCCGGTGGGCGAAGGCGGCGGTGAGCTCAAGGGTGCGATGGCGAAGAAGGTCGAGAACTTCACCGCCTCGTTCGCGCGTTCGATAGCACGCGAGCGCGGCCGTAACCAGGACTGGGTCGAGCAGGCGGTGCGCCAGAGCGTCGCGGCGGGCGACGAAGAGGCGCTGAAGCTTCATGTCGTCGATATTGTCGCATCCGACCTGCCAAGCCTGCTCGCACAGGCGTCGGGCCGAACTGTGACGGTCGCGGGGCGGACGATGGTGCTGCATCTGGCGGATGCGGCGGTCAGGCGGCGCGCGATGACGGCGGGCCAGCGGCTGCTGAACGTGCTGGCCGATCCGAACCTGGTCTACCTGCTGCTGATGGGCGGAATACTCGGGCTCTACTTCGAGTTCGCGCATCCGGGAGTTTTTCTGCCGGGCGTGGCGGGTGCGATCTGCCTTTTGCTGGCGCTGAGTTCGTTCGAGGTGCTGCCGATCAACCTGGCCGGGTTCATGCTGCTGATACTCGGCGTTGCGATGCTGATCGCGGAAGTGTACGTGACCAGCTATGGGATACTTGGAATCGGCGGAGTGGTCGCGTTCGTAATCGGGTCGCTTTTTCTGATCGATACGGCGCGGACCAACGTGGTCGTGAGCCGGGGGATAATCGCGGGCGCGGCATCGGCGATGACGCTCGCGATCCTCGGGCTTGGCTACGTGGTGATGAGCGAACGGCGCCGGCGTCCGACGACGGGCCGGGAGGGGCTGGTGGGCGAAATCGGCGAGGTGAGCG
>VFSW01000153.1_pt1 | contig 89495 bp, 80 predicted proteins | sample 5358111 | NCBI WGS metagenome assembly VFSW01 (sample SAMN11554181, study PRJNA540505) | mine drainage metagenome | isolation source: sediment from site ElyBrook_90M | place: USA: Ely Copper Mine, Vershire, VT | collected 2017
GGGTGTAGTTTGCGCTTGCGAAGCGATCGTACTCGCGCTGCACGTCGTTCGTTCCGGGAACGCTCGTGACCGGGTCGACGGGATTGCCGGGATAGGTGTTGATCGGAATCCGGAATTGCGAGAGTTGGTTTCCATAGTCGAAGGCAAGCGTCGAACGACTGTCGACCTGCGCGATCGCGCGCAGAAACTCGTCGCTCGAGGAACTCGTGTCGTGAATGGGAACGTACGTCGGCGCGTCGATTCCGTAGTTCGTCCGCTGCGTGTTCACGTCGAGAAAAACTTCGGTCGAACCCGAGCGCGCCTCGTCGGCGAGGGCTGCGATTGCTTGGCCGTCGTTGCCGACGCCCGCAGTGAGCCGGCCGAAGTTTCCCTCACCGATGTCGCTCGATCGATTCGTGATGATGTTGACGAGCGCTCCCATGCGTTCGCCGCCGTACTCGGCCGGAAAGTCGCCCGTATAGATTTCCAGCGAGTCGATGTCGGCGGGATCGACGATCTGCGCGAAGTTGGAACTCGTTGCGAGCGGCAGCGGGGCTCCGTCGATGTTGTACGTGACGCCGTGAAAGCCGAGCGCGACCGGTTCGTCGTAGGAGAAACGCACGATGCCGGGCATCGTCTCGATCAGGCGGTTAAGATCGTTTTCGTCTGGAGAGGCCTGAATTGCCGTGCGGTCGATCTGATTCACGCCGACCGGCGTCCCGGTGACGCCTGCATTCGCAGCGACGGTCGCGTGGGCGATTGCACGCAAGTGCGAGAGCGCGACGTCGACGGTGACGATGGAGTCGCTGGAGACGTGCAGCGTGAAGGAGCGGCCCAAGGCGCGATCGGCGTGCGCGGTGAGAAGATAGTCGCCGAACGGAACCGCAGCGAAGACGTAGGATCCGTGCGAGTCGGTCGTGGCCACGAAGCGCGATCCCTCGCCCTCGAGCGTGACGCGCGCGCCGGGAGCCGGCACGCCGTCCAAGGTCACGGTGCCGCGAACCAGACCCGTCGTTGCCGCGCCGGCGACGGCGAACGCTGCAGCCTCAATACAGAGTGCGGCGAAAAACGCCGCAAGAATGCGAAACACGAACTCCCCCTTTCGAAGGGAACGCGGTACGATAGGACGCGGCGCTTACGCGCCGAGTACCGCGATCGGGGGAGGACGAGCGTAACGCCGTGCCGCGCGCAGAATGCGCGAGACTCTCGGCGTCGGACGGGAGCGCATGCGCCATGCGAGCGGGCGCGCAGCGAAGCGGCCGCAGCGAACCGCGACGACGGCTGCGGCCAAGAGCAAGAGCGCTGCGCGCGCGAGCGCTAAGAGCAGCCACGCGACAAGCGCGATGGCTGCGAGCAGCAGCAGCGGTGAGACGGTGTGATGACGCGGTTCGAGATGCTCGGCGAGCGCTAGCCACGAGATGGCCGCCGCCGTGAGTGCGGGCCAGTTTGGAACCGCCGTTCGCAGGCGCGCCGCCAGAACCGAGCCGTCTCGCGTCTTTCCGGCACCCGCCCAAGCGAGCGCTCCGACGGCAAGGATCCCTCCAAGCAGCGTGAGCGCGCTCAAGGCGAGGAGCAGCTCGTGATACGAGCCGCCCATGGCATGGCCGCTGCCGTAGCCGGCAACGTGGGCCAAAAGCGAGACGATCAGGCCTAGTGCGGCGGCTCCGGGGAGCTCCCTAGCCTTCATCAAGGGCGAAACTTTCTTGCAGCCGCAAGGGTTGGCCTTGAGCGGGCGTCGTACACTCCCGGCCCCTCCCCCTAGGCGCGCCCCCGGCTTTGGGGGATATCAATCTCTAGAGAGAAGCATGGCAACAGCACCGAACGCGAACTCCCGCCTCCCGGTAGAGAATGCCGACACGGTCAGCCTCGTCTGCGCGCTCCTCGCGCGCTTTCCGGAGCTGGCTTCGATTCGCGCCATGCCGGCGGACGGAACGGTTCGCCTTACCTTCGCCGTGCGGCAACGGCTCGACCGCGCCGCCCAACGGCAGCTTGCCGAGCTCGTGAGCGATCACGTCGGCGCGTTCGTGCTGCTCTCGGGCGGCGCACCGGAGAGTCTGCTGGTCGAGTGCGAGAGCGAGCGGCCGATGAGCTTCATTCACGTGACGCGGGATTTGGAGAGTTTCTCGAAGGACGAGCTGGATCTGTTGGGTGCCTTCTTTCTCGCTCGCTTCGGCGACGCGCTCGTCTGCAGCCCCCGCGTCGATGACGGCTTCGAGGAGGACGAGGTAGCGCAAGACGAGGCGGCGCTCTACGCGATCGAGGCGCTGCGCGATCCCACGCAGTCGAAGAATCTCGTCGGCTTTCGCGAAGAGAAGCGGGTCTTGGTCTATTTCTTGAAGGTTCAGAAGAAAGTAAAGGCATCGGCTCGCCGCTAAGCTCGCTGAATCTCCTCGTCGTCGGAGACGTGGTCGGATCCCCGGGGCGCGATACGCTCAAGCGAGTGCTGGCACTGCTTCGGGAGCAGCACCACGTGCATGCGTGTATCGCAAACGGTGAGAACCTCGCCGGCGGCTTCGGGCTCACGGCGCAGACCGCGCAAGAACTCTTCGACACCGGCGTCGATTTCATCACGAGCGGCAACCACGTCTTGGACAAACGCGACTTCGGCGCGTATCTCGACGCATCCGATCGCGTCCTTCGCCCGGCGAACTACCCCGACGGTTTTCCAGGCCGCGGGTACGGCACGTTCTGTGTCGACGGGGTCACCGTCGGCGTGATCAACGTCATGGGGCGCACGTTCATGCCGCCCGTCGACGACCCGTTTCGGGCGGCGGACGCGTGCTTGCAGGCGTTGGGCTCCCAGACGCGCGTGATCGTCGCGGACGTGCACGCTGAAGCGACGTCGGAAAAGGTGGCGCTCGGGCGCTATCTCGACGGCCGCGTCTCGCTGGTCTACGGGACGCACACTCACGTCCAGACTGCGGACGAGCAAATCCTTGCGGGCGGAACCGCGTACATCAGCGATGTCGGCATGACGGGCCCGACCGACGGCATCATTGGCATGGAGCAAAAAGCCGTGCTCGACCGCTTCCTCGTCGGCGTCTCTGACCGCTTCTGCGTGCAGAGGACCGGCCCCCGACAGTTCTGCGCGATCGTCGTCACCGTCGATACGGTCAGCGGAAAGGCGACGCAGATCAAGCGTCTCTTCCTTCGCGGCGTGCCGTGATCGTCGACTTTCACTGCCACACGATCGAAAGCGACGGCTCCCTGACGCCGCAGGCTCTCGCCGATTCCATGCGCGACCGCTGCGTCGACGTCTTCGCGATCTCCGACCACGACACGCTCTCGGCGTACGGTACGTTTCGCGCGGCTCCCGGGACGCGGGTCGTGACGGGGATCGAGATCAACACGACCTGGCGGGACAACGAGGTGCACCTGCTTGGCTACGCACTTCCTTTAGATGATAGCGGGCTGAACGCGATGCTCGAGCGCAACCGTGCCGAACGCCGTACGCGCGCGCAGCGCATGGTCGCGCAGCTTCAGGCGGCCGGCTACGGGATCACGTTCGATGCCGTGCTGGAGGAAGCGCGCGGCTCCAAATCGCTCGGGCGCCCGCACGTCGCAAAGGCGCTCGTCCGTGCCGGCGAAGTCTCGGACGTCGCGGCGGCGTTTCGCGGTCTGCTGCGGCGTGGGCGTCCCGGGTACGTTCCCTCGGTTCACGTCACGCCGCCGCAAGCTATCGCGTGCATCCGCGAATGCGGCGGCGTGGCCGTGCTGGCGCATCCCGGTCGCTTGAAGGATCGCGCGATCATCGATGCGCTCGTCGAGCACGGCCTCCACGGCTTGGAGGTCTTCTATCCCCTCCACGACGAGGACGACGTCCGCTTCTTTCGCGAGAAGGCGCAAGAACGTGGGCTGGTCATGACCGCCGGCTCGGATTTTCACGACATTCGCTACCACGCGCACGGCGTCGGCATGGAGGTCGACGACGAGGCTATAGCGCCTTTTCTCGCCCTTGCCGGAGCAACGTAGCGCTCTGCGCTTCGCAGGCTTCCATCGTCTCGCGCTGGCGTGCGACGACTGCTGGATCGTTCATCGCGCGATGGTTGATGCGCACGTTGTAGGCGCACGCGGCGAGCGCAGCCGCGCCGAACTCGTTCGCGCTGGCGGCGTCGCTTGCGAGGTGCGGATTGCCGAGGTCCAGCGTCTCGAGTGCGAGGCGTTGCACGTCGAGGGCGAGCGACATTGCATGCAGGGGCTCTCGGGCGGCGCGCACGAGCGCCTGCTGCCGCGCGTCGCCGCGCGTGGCCACGACGGCTGCGTAGGCGTCTTCGTCGCGCGCGCCCGCTTCCAGCAACCGCTCGCGTAGGGCATCGGCGCGCGTCGCGATGCTTTGCGCGCGATCGCGCTCGTGCGCGTAGCGCGGATTGCCGGCGGTGATGCGCGACACCATTGCAACGAGTGCCGCCCCGAGCGCTGCGACGATGGTCGCAGCGCTACCGCCTCCGGGCGTGGGGTTGGTCGAGGCAACCTGCTCGAGATACGTCGCGAGGCTCTTCACGAGGGGTGCATTTTCGCAACGGGGATGCGGAGCCTTTCGGCGAAGGAGCGCGGATGCAAACTGCCGTTGCGCCGCAAGGTGACGTCAAAGACCGTACGATTGCCGAACAAGGACGCGCGCGTATCGCATGGGCGGGTGCGTACATGCCCGTGCTCGCGCAGATTCGCGAGCGCTTCGGACGCGAGAAGCCGCTGCGCGACGTGCGGATCGGGGCGTGCCTGCACGTCACCACGGAGACGGCGAACCTCATGCTCGCGCTGCAAGCCGGCGGCGCGCAGATCGCGCTCTGCGCGAGCAACCCGCTATCGACGCAGGACGACGTTGCCGCGGCCTTGTGCGAGTACGGCGTGCCCACGTTTGCGATCAAGGGCGAAGATCACGAAAAGTATTACGCCCACATCGAGTCGGTGATCGCGACGCGCCCCCAGATGTCGATGGACGACGGCTGCGACCTCGTCACCACCATCTTCAAGAGTCACAAAGCGTTGCTCGCGCAGATGATCGGCGGCTGCGAGGAGACGACGACCGGCGTGATTCGACTGCGTGCGATGCAGCGCGACGGCGTCCTGCCCTATCCCGTGGTCGCCGTCAACAACGCGCTGACCAAGCACATGTTCGATAATCGGTACGGCACGGGGCAATCGACGCTCGATGGAATCATCCGGGCGACGAACGTCCTGCTCGCCGGGCACACGCTCGTCGTCGTCGGCTACGGGTGGTGCGGGCGCGGCATCGCGTCGCGCGCCGCGGGACTAGGCGCGCACGTCGTCGTCGTCGAGGTCGATCCGCGCAAGGCGATCGAAGCCGTGATGGACGGCTACCGCGTGATGACTATTGCCGAGGCGGCGACGATCGCAGACGTGATCGTGACCGTGACGGGCAACTACCACGTCGTTCGCGAGGAGCATTTCCGCGCGATGAAGGACGGCGCCATCGTCTGCAACTCCGGCCATTTCAACGACGAGCTGGACCTCGACGCCATCGCTCGCCTAGCCGTGCGCAGGACGCAGCCGCGAGCCTTCGTGGAGCAGTTCGAGTTCGCCGACGGCCGACGCGTCTGCATTCTCGCGGAGGGTCGCCTCGTCAATCTCGCCGCAGGCGAGGGTCACCCCGCAGCAGTGATGGACATGTCGTTTGCAAATCAAGCGATGTGCGCGGCATTTCTCGCTGCGACGCACGCAACGTTGGAGAAGAAGGTGTACGACGTGCCGGTTGAGATCGACGAGGAGGTGGCGAAGCTCAAACTCGCGTCGATGGGCATCGCGATCGACACGCTGACACCGGAACAGGAGAAGTATATGGCATCCTGGAGCGAGGGAACGTAAGTGGCATATCGCCGGCTCTTTACCTCCGAGTCCGTCACCGAGGGACACCCCGACAAACTCGCCGATCAAATTTCCGACGCGGTCTTGGATGCGTTGTTAAAGGACGATCGGGATGCACGCGTCGCGGTGGAAACCTTTGCGATCACGGGACAGATCCATATCGCCGGTGAGGTGACGACGAAGACGTACGTCGACATCCCGCGCTTGGTGCGAGAGACGATTCGCGACGTCGGGTACACGCGATCGTCCGTCGGCTTCGACGCCGAGACGTGCGGCGTGAGCGTCTCCATTGACGAGCAATCGCCGGATATCGCGCTCGGCGTCGACAAGTCGCTCGAGGCCAAAGCCGGCGACGACGACGCGTTCGAGCTCACCGGTGCGGGCGATCAGGGCATGATGTTCGGCTACGCCTGCCGCGAGACCGACGAGCTCATGCCGCTGCCGATCGTATTGGCGCACAACCTGACCCGTCATCTGGCGGCGATGAGAAAGAATGGATCCATTCCGTATCTTCGTCCGGACGGCAAGTCGCAAGTCACCGTCGAGTACGACGGCGACAAGCCCGTGCGCGTCGATGCGGTCGTCGTTTCGGCCCAGCACGATCCCGAGATTCCGCTGGAAGTGATTCGCAACGCAATCACCGAGCGCGTGATCGACCACGTTATCCCCGAGGCGATGCACGACTCGCGCACGCGTATTTTCGTGAATCCGACGGGACGGTTCGTCATTGGCGGACCCAAAGGGGACGCGGGCTTGACGGGGCGCAAGATCATCGCGGACACGTACGGCGGCATGGCGCGTCACGGTGGGGGCGCATTCTCGGGCAAAGATCCGACGAAAGTGGATCGCTCGGGCGCCTATGCCGCGCGTTGGGTTGCGAAGAACGTCGTCGCGGCCGGGCTCGCGGATCGTTGCGAGGTGCAGCTGGCATACGCCATCGGCGTCGCCCATCCGGTGAGCGTCCTTGTGGAAACATTCGGCACGGGGAGAATGCCCGACGAGACGATCGCACAGGCAATCGCGGACGTGTTCGACTTGCGCCCGGCCGCGATCATCCACCATCTGAACCTGCGCCGGCCAATCTACAGACAGACCGCGTCGTACGGGCATTTTGGTAGGCCCGAGCTCGATCTGCCGTGGGAGAAGATCGACCGCGTGGAGGCCTTGCGTCAGACGACGCGCTTTACCGGCGAGTCTCTGCGCGTGCCGAACTTCGCAAGCTAGCCCCTGCAGGCACCCTTCAGTGCCGCTCGAATGAACCTTCTGCGGGCAATTCCGTTTGCCCATCGGAGGTATATCGTATGCGACGCTTTCTTGTTTTAATCACGTTCGCCGGTTTGGGCTTCGGCCTAGCGAGCGGGCTCCCGGCCCTCGCGCAGCAGCAGCCATCAATTGCAGTCATGAACTTCTCGACGCAAGGTCTAACGGGGGATTGGTGGGGCCAGTTTGAGCCCGGGGTCGCGCTCTCGGATCTCGTGACCGACGAGCTGGTCAACACTGGCGACTTCAACGTCGTGGAAAGGGCGCACCTCGGCGACATGATGCAAGAGCATCAGCTCGATACATCGGGTGCGGTAGACCCGGAGACGGCCGTTCGAGCCGGGCGCCTCGTCGGCGCGCATTTCCTCGTCGAAGGCAACGTTCTGCAGTTCGAGCAGACGGGAGCGTCGGGCGCTAACGCCGGACAGGCGATAGGCGGAATCCTCGGCGGCGTCGCCGGAGGCTACCACAGCACCCGCGTGACGATCAAAGTCGCCGTGCGCGTCGTCGACACGCAGACAGGGCGCATCGTACAAGCCTTCGACGACGAGCAGACGCAGACGGCGAACTCGTGGGGCGCGGGTGGCTTCAGCTACTTGAGCGGCACGTACGGAAGCTATCACAACTCGAACTTCACGTCGTCGACGATGGGGCATCTGATCGACGCAGAAGCAAAGCTGATCGCTTCGCACATCGACCCGCATCGGCTCGCGTCGGTGCCGGCGATGCCGACGCTCACGGGTCGTATCATCGGACGGGACAACGGCTACTACATCATCAACGTGGGGTCGTCGCAAGGTGTGTCGGTGGGCCAGTATTTTCAGGTCAACAAGGTGATGCAAGTTCGCGATCCAGGTAGCGGCCGATATTTGACGGTGAACGAACCGACGGGCAGACTACAGGTCACGGCGGTGAGCGGCGAGACCGCGATCGCTCGGCGCGTCTCGGGTTCGCCCGCAAAGGGGCAGCAGGTACAGTCGGAACCGTAAGGGGGCTTTTAGTCGCCGCAGCAGTTGGCCACGAGCTGACCGCAATCGGCGCAGAAGGCCTTGGTATGTTTGTAGATGAAGGTGGTGCCGCCGCACTGGTAGCAGCGCAGGACGTCGACTTCGCTCGGAGTTGCCTGGTCGATTCCCCTGCCTTATACTGCTGATGCGGCGGCCCCTTGCGCGCGTTCCGGATTAGCTCAGTTGGTAGAGCAGCTGACTGTTAATCAGCGGGTCGTTGGTTCGAGTCCAACATCCGGAGCCATGTAAGAGCCCGCCAAATCCCACCTTTTGGCGGGCTTTCACAACCAGCGAGCAACACGTCGAACCGATTGTCGGCGCCACGCTGCGGAGTCCGAGCGACGTGCGGGTGCGTGGGGAGAGTACGCCGGGGGCCGCCTACGGCGGTCATGGCGTCAGCATCGTGTGCGGCGCATCCGCCAGCGCGTCCCGGTGTTGAGATGATTTCCGCTGAGCAGGCGTCGTAACATTCCGACGTAGGCGATCGTAACCGGCATGCAGAACGCGCCATAAGACCGGAGGAGGAGAGCGTTATGGCCGATCTGATCCTCGAGATATTCTTCGTTACGGCAACCGTCGCGATCGCCGTCATGCTCTTTCTCGCGAACTATCGAACGCACGACCAGCTGGAGCAGCGAGTCGTGATGTCGCGCGGATATGCTCTGCGCCGATATTGGTTCTGGCTCGTACTGATCGTCGCTATCGCAACGTTCGCATTGACGATCCCGTATTTTCCGTATCCGCGCGCGAATGCTTCCGCAAACGCGACGCATTTCGCGGTCATCGCGCAGCAGTACGGCTTCACCGTTCCGGCGATCATCCCGCTCGATGATCCAGTCGTCTTCGACGTAACGTCGAAGGACGTCAACCACGGCTTCGGCATCTACGGGCCAAACGGGGCCATGGTCGGACAAGTGCAAGCGATGCCGGGATACGTCAACCATTTACCGATGACGTTCACGGTTCCCGGGCATTACACGATTCGGTGTCTCGAGTACTGCGGTATCGCGCACTACGTGATGCAGGGAGGATTCGACGTACGATGATGGATTCAGCGGCACGCGCCGGGCTACGCGTGATGTGGACGTATATCGGGACCGGCATCGGGATCTTCGCGCTGATGCTGATCGTCGGCATCGGGCTGCGTGCCTCGCAAGCCGGCTGGATATCCGTACCGGCCGGGACGTTCTATTCGTTGCTGAGCCTGCATGGCACTGGCATGATCGTTGCGATGGCGATCGCGGGCTTGGGAACGCTGTGGTATCTGGCGCGCCGCGAGATGGATCTCGACGAACGCGTCGCTTTTCTGGCGTATGGGTTTTTCATTGCGGGCGTGCTATGCGTTATCGTGAGCGTCGTGCCGGGAGGCTACGGGGCGCTGTGGACGATGCTCTATCCGCTGCCGTTCGTCGGGACGACGTGGCCGAGCTGGGCGACCGGCGTATGGCTGATCGGCAACGCCCTCGTGATGCTCGGCTTCATGTTGTGGTGCGGCCAGATGCTGGGCGCGCTGCTCGCGAAATATGGCGGCGTCAACGGCGTGCTCGCCATCGATTACGTTCTTCACAATCGCGCGTTCGTCCAAGCGGGTAAGAAACCGCCGCCGCCGCAGATGTTCGCGGCGGCGATTACCGCGTTCGATGGACTCGTCACCGGCACGGTTGGCTTGGTGATCGGCACCGCATTGATCGTCCACTGGCTGGATCCGTCGGTTGCGGTCGACCCGCTCTGGGCGAAGAATTTAACCTACCTCTTCGGTCACTCTTTCGCGAACCTCACCATGTATATGGCCGTTGCCGGTATCTACGTGGGGCTCCCGCTCTGTACGAAGCGCGAGTACCATACTTCGCCACAGCTCGCGATCGCGTGGTGGGCAACGCTGCTCTTCGTCATCATCGCCTACTTCCATCACTTGTACATGGATTTCGTGCAGATGCAATGGATGCAATTCGTCGGCGAGATTGCGTCGTACCTCGCAGCAATTCCGGTAGTCGTCGTGACCGTGTACGGCGGCGTTATGCTCGTGCATCGTTCGGGGCTGCGTTGGTCGCTCGGGTCGATGTTTCTGTATGCGGGCATGATCGGTTGGGTTGTCGGCGGCATCGGCGCCGTGCTCGATGCGACGATTCCCGCCAACTTCTATCTGCACAACACGCTCTGGGTGCCCGGGCATTTCCATACGTACTTGCTCGAGGGCGTTCTCCTCTTCACGCTGGGTTGGATTTTCGTGAACCTGGAGCAGAGAGCTGGCGCCGCGTCCAGCCTTCTCACGCGCTGGCTCGTCGGCATCGGCATGTTCGGAGGGGGCGGGCTCTTTTTAGTAGCGTTCTTTGTGGCCGGGGCAGCCGGCGTGCCGCGCCGATATGCCATAGAGCCGGCGCCCGGGCCGTTTCTTGCAAGCCTAGCGACGGTCGGGGCGGTCGTCTTTCTCCTGGGTTTTGCAATCTGTGCGGCGGAGGCGATTCGCCTCGCACGCATGCGCGGCCACGAGGCGAGAGCATGAATCTTCGCCCTCGGATCGGCGGTCTGATTCTGGTCGCAACGGCGGTCTTCGCGCTCTCACCGCTGTTTCGCCACGGTATTGAGATCTCGACGTCGGAGCACCATCTCATGCATGCGGCGATGCTCGCCGGTGCGGCGCTCTCCGGCATTCTCCTTGCCGGCTCTTTGGAGCGCGAACGCCCGGGCGGCGTGCTCTGGCTCGTCATGGCAATGGTGGCGCCGGTGTTGGCGATGCTCTTGATGTGGCCCTCGGAGTACTCGTACTTGGAAACGCATCCGTACGGACATATCGCCGAACACTTTGGCCTAGTGCTGTTTGGATTCACCACAGGCTACGCCGGGGAGCGCTACGCAAACGGTATCGGGTGGGCGGCGGGAATCAGCGTGGTTGCGATGGCAGTGCTCGCGATCTGGGGCTACGGCATCGCACCCGCGTCGCTCCACTAAGCGTCCCCCGTGTTTGCGCGTCGGCATTGGATCCCTCCGGGCGGGCTGTTGTTCGCCCAAGCCGCCGCCGGGTTGTCGTGGATGCTGCTGCTTTGGATTGCTCTGCACGGCAGCATCGACAGCATCTCTGGACCGGCGCTCGCGTGGATTCATCTCGTCGCCATTGGATGGTTCAGCGTCGCGGCCCTCGCGGTTCTGTTGCACGTGATCCCGGGCTTTACCGATCTGCGATGGCGCTTCGAGGGAGTGGCGCGCGCGTCGCTGGGGGTTCTCGCCGTGGGGGTTGTGGCGTTCGCGCTGAGCCTCTTCGCAGCCCAGCGGTTTGCAGGCATCACCGCAGTGGCGATCGCCGCCGCGCTGCTCTGTTACGTTATCGCGGCGTGGGCGACGCTCGCGCAGACGCGCCAGCTCGAGCGAACGGAGCGCGCGATCGCGCGCGCGATCTCCCTGGTGCTCGTCATGCTCGTCGCGGTTGCTGCCATGGGCGTGCTGCTCGCGCTCGACCTCTCCGGCTCGGTCGTCGGCGCGTGGATCGCGCGACTGCCTGCAGCACACGCAAACCTCGGCTTCTACGGATGGCTTTCGTTGCTGGTGTACGGCGTTTCGGTGCGAACCGTTCGGCCGATCTGCGGGGCGACGTCGCGTTTCGCGTGGATGCACGTCCTCGTCGGGACGTCGACGCTCGTCGGTGCGTCGATGCTGGCCGCGGGGCTTGCCATTGGAAAGGCAAGCATCATTTGGCCGGGTGCCGTTCTGGTCGGCGTCGGAGCGGTTGCGTATGCTGCCGACGTGGGCGACATCGTGAGACGCGCAACGACGCGACACCGCCCGCCGCAAGCGTTCGTAGCCGTATCGGTCATCTGGCTTCTCGTCGCCGTCGCTTTCGGAGCGTCCGTGCTCGCGGGGCGACCGTTCGCACTCGCGTACGGCTTTCTGCTGCTCGTCGGCTGGGTTGGCCAGATAATGAACGCGCACATGCTCCATCTCGGGACCCGCGTCATCGCGACCGTCTATCGCGGCGACGACGATGAAACGCGACCGAGCGAGTTGCTCGATGTGCGGCTCTCGTGGACGAGCTTCGTGCTGTTTCAGGGAGCCGTCGCGTTCACGGCGTGCGGGCTTGCCTTCGATCTGCCATGGTCGGTGGCGTGTGGTGCAATTATCGGCGCCGGAGCGTGGATCGTCATGACGCTCAACTTGGTACTCGCCCGGGGTCACGCGCGTAACTCACACGGCTCGCTTGCGAACGCTGAACGGGCGTGCGAGTTGCACGACGAGCCCAATCCAAGCAACGAGTCCGAGCCCAGCGGCGATGCTGAGACGATCGAGAAGGGCCAGAACTCCCGCAAGCACCCACAGGATGAGGATCGCATAGCCGAGGCGTGAATCGTTCATTTCGCCGAGCGTGGGAATGTTTTGGGTGCCGTGCGCGCGCGAGCGGCGAATCCACCAGATGAACGGCACGATGCGCTGGAGATAGCCCACGACGGCGGTTCCGACGTACAGCCAGACGGCGCACGTAAGGGCCGCTTCACGCGCACCCGCGATATAGGTTGCGGCGGCGGCGACCGCGCCCAAGGAGCTGATCGCGCTGTAGAGCAGTGTTTCGCGCTGATAGGCGGGATCGCGTACGCGCACGATCGCCGCGACGTTGAAGGCAACCGCCGCGGCGGCGGCGAGCAGCGCGTAGCCGCCAACGCGTCCGCCGAACGCAGCGAGGATCGCGGCGAGGCTCGCCGCAAGCGCCAGCATCGGCGTGCGCGCCTCCACGTCGACGCGTTCGAACATCCGCAGAAGGCGGAAGGTTACGGCGGTAACGAGCGTCCCAAAGAAACCGGCGATTCCAAAGAATGCATGGTACAGAACTGCGCCGTCGCCGCCTTGATTGCGAAGAAATCGGTCTGCGAGCCAAATGCCGAGGCTCACCGTCGCGATCAGCCATACCAGTGAGAGCGCAGCGCCTGCAGCCGGAGCGGCCGGCGCGCGGCCGCGCAGCGTTGCGCCGAGTACGATGGCCTCCAATACGACGCCGCCGAGATGAAGCGAGCCGCCGAGGCGCACGAGCGCGAAGTCGGCGCGCTCGAATCCGGCGACTAAGCAGATCGTGCCCACGAGGGCGAGCGCGAGATGAACGAACGCCAGGTACGATAAGCGTAACGGCGCCATCGCAACGACCGGGACGAACTGGTACAATAATCCCATCGCGATCGTAAGGAAGACGCCGACAACGAGAGCGTGCAATAGTGCCAGCGGCGTCGGGACTGCGACAATCTCCCATGCGAGGATCGCGGCTAAGGTCGCAAGGGCGGTAGCCACGAACGCAAGTGGGATTTGCGGCGGTGGCACGGTGCTCGCTGCTCCGCTCTTCACGGGTCCTCCTCACCCATACTCTTAGCTGTCCCATGCCAAACGCCCCCGCGGGTCGATCGCGCCTTCGGGAAGAACGTGGACGTGGTGCGCATTGAAATCCTGACGCTTGAGGGATGCCCGAACGTGCAGGCGACGCACGAGCTGGTTCGGCGCGCGGTGCAACTGGAGGCAGTCGATGCTGCGATCGACGTCATCGAGGTGAAGACGTTCGAGGCGGCGCAGCGCTTGCGATTTCTCGGCTCGCCGTCCGTGCGTGTGGACGGCGAGGACGTCGAGCGGCCCACGAGCGAGCTCGTATATGGGCTCATGTGTCGCACGTATCGCGACGCCGTGGGAGTCAGCGGCGTTCCGCCGATCGAGGTAGTTCGCGCAGCGATTCGCCGTCGCGGTGACGGCAGCCCCACGCGCCCGTGACGACGCAAGCCATACCATTTCCATGCCTGTAGGAAGCGGCGGGAGAGTCTCGGGCTGTCTCCTGGCGCCGCAATAACGGCGAGGACGAGGCGCTCGATCGCAGAAATGCACGGGCGTATGTGGAGAATCTTCGCCTTGGTCGCCGTCCTTGGTTCGACGGCCACGCTTACCGCTACAGCGGATGCCCCTATTCCGGCACAGATGCTTTCGGCGTTGCACTGGCGCAGCATCGGTCCGTCAATCGGTGGGCGCGTCGTCGCTCTTGCGGGCGTTGCGAGCAACCCAAATCTCTTCTACATGGGCGGCGTTGACGGCGGCGTCTGGCGGAGTACCGACTACGGCAACGTCTGGACGAACATTACCGATGGCGGGTTCCCGTCGGCGAGCGACAGCATCGGCGCGCTCGCCGTCGCGGCGTCGGATCCGAACGTCATCTACGCGGGGACGGGCGAGAGCGACATCCGCGCGAACTTCGTCACGGGTGACGGCGTTTACCGGTCTTCCGACGCCGGTAAAACGTGGCGCTACGCCGGCCTGCGCGACACGCACACGATCAGCGCGCTCGTCGTCGATCCTCGCAACCCGAATATCGTCTACGCGTCGTCGATGGGTCACGTCTTCACGCCCAACGCACAGCGTGGCGTCTTCAAGTCGATCGACGGCGGCGCGACTTGGCATAAGGTTCTCTTCGTCAACGACGACACGGGAGCGATCGACGTCGTCATGGATCCGCACGATCCATCCGTGCTCTACGCGGCGACGTGGCAAGCGTACCGCACGCCGTGGACGCTGCAAGACGGCGGTCCGGGAAGCGGCATCTATACGTCGACCGACGGCGGCGCACATTGGACGAATCTCACGCACGCGCCGGGCTTCGCACGCGGTTTGCTTGGCCGCATCGGGCTGAGCGTCGCCGCAAGCGATCCCCGCGTCGTCTACGCAATCGTTCAGGCGCACGACGGCGGCGTCTTCCGCTCCGCCAACGGCGGCTCGACCTGGACGCGCGTGAACGACGAGTGGAAGCTTCGCCAGCGCGCGTTCTATTACATGAGCATCTTCGCCGATCCGTCGAATCCGGACACCGTCTACGTTCCGGAAGTCGACGCGCTCTGGGTATCGCGCGACGGCGGCAAGAAGTGGACCGAGTTGCACACGCCGCACGGCGACAATCACATCGTTTGGATCAACCCGCACGATCCGCGGATTCTCTTGGAAGGCAACGACGGCGGCGCGACGGTCTCGACCGATGGCGGCATGACGTGGAGCGGGGAGCACAATCAGCCGACGGGGCAGTTCTACCACGTCGCGCTCGACGGCCAGTTTCCGTTTCACGTCTATGGGGCGCAGCAGGACGAAGGCTCGTTCGAAGGTCCCAGTGCTACGCCCGACGGAATGATTCCGCTGGAAGATTGGCAGCGCGTCGCCTACGGCGAGAGCACGTTCGTCGCTCCGCAACCCGGCGATCCCGACGTCACGTACGGAGCCGGCTACTTCAGCATCTTTCTTCGCTACGACGCGGGAACCGGCGAGTACAGCAGCGTGAGCCCGTGGCCGCTCTATCAAGAGGGAGCCTCGTCCGCAGAGCTGCGCTATCGCTTCGGCTGGACGCATCCCATCCTGTTTTCGCCGGCGAACCCGAAGCAGCTATTGATCGGCGCTCAGTACGTTCTCGCCAGCGACGATTACGGCAAGACGTGGCATCGCCTCAGTCCCGACCTCACGCGCAACGACAGAGCCACGGAGGCTCCCAGCGGTGGCCCCGTCGATCTCGATCAATCGAGCGCGGAAGTCTTTCCGGGAATTGCTTCCCTTGCCGTTTCACCGCTCGACGCAAACGCGATCTGGGCCGGCTCGGACGACGGTCTCGTGCACGTGACGACTGACGGCGGCACGACGTGGTCGCTCGTTACGCCCCCGCAACTGCCGCAATGGGCGCAGATCAGCTCCATCGAGCCCTCGCATACGGCGGCCGGCACGGCCTATCTCACCGCCTCACGCTACATGTGGGACGATTTCCATCCCTACGTCTACGAGACGACGGATTACGGCCGCCATTGGCGTTCGATTACCGCCGGCCTACCCGACGACGAGTACGCCTTCGTCATTCGGCAGGATCCGAACGACGCCGACCTATTCTTCCTCGGTACGAAGAATACGGTGTACGTGAGCTTCGACGGCGGGGCCGGTTGGCAGCCGCTCTCGCTCAACCTGCCGCACGTACAGGTGCGCGACATCGCGATCGATGCGCGTCAGGGGGACGTAGTCGTCGCGACGCACGGGCGCTCGTTCTGGGTGCTCGACGATCTGGCGCTACTCGAGCAGCTTTCGAAGAACGGCGGCGCGGATGCGGGCGGCGCGCGCATTTTCGCTCCGCAAACGGCGTGGCTCAGCCACGCGTACGGGACGAGTGCGTACGCCCGCTTCATTCCCGCCGCTGGAGAGAATCCGCCGTTCGGAGCGACCGTGTTCTTCGAGCTTCCGTCGAGTTATGACGGTCGCACGCCCGTCAAGCTGAGCTTCCTCGATGCGAGCGGTGCAACGATTCGCACCTTCACGCTGCATCGTAAGGACAAAGGTGCCGAGAAGGGCGTTGTGGCGGGAGCGAATCGCTTCCAATGGGATCTGCGCTATCCGAGTGCAACGGATGTCACGGGATTCCGCTCGCCGGTCGCGGCCGGAGGCCTCGACGACTCCGTTTTGGGCCCGACCGTCGTACCGGGAACGTACAGCGTCGTGCTCGACTACGGCGGGCATGCGGCGCAGCAATCCTTTGAGGTTGCGCTCGATCCACGGCTCCACGTGGACCAAAGCGATCTTGCGGCGCGACTCGCGCTCGGACTACGTATTCATAACGCGCTCGACGGGCTCGATCGGACGCTGAACCGCGCGATTGCGATGCGCAACCGATTGCACGGTTCGGAGCGAGCGGCGCTCGACCGCGAAATCGGGCAACTCGTTCAGCTGGATATCCATTCCAGTGAGGGTGACCTGCTTCACGAGAGCAAGCTGCACAGTCATCTCGCGTATCTCGCCGCGGAGGTGGAGCTCAGCTACACGGCCCCAACCGATGCCGAGAATGCCGTTGCCGAACAGCTTATCGGCGACGCGCAACAGGGCGAAGCACGGTTACGAGCCGCAATGTCGGCAGCCGGTCGTCACTGACGAATGCGTGTGGGGATTCCAGCGAAGGCCGGATCCCCGCACTGCCAGAGCAAGAACGAGTATTCGTCCGCGAGGAGCGCATCGCTTTGCGCGCGCGACGCTGCCAGGAAACCGTGGCCGGCATCGTAATCCACGCGCAGCAGAATGGGGCGCCCACTCGTGGTTGCAGCTTCTAGCCGCGCAGCGAACTTCGCCAACTCCCACGAGGAGACGCGCGGATCGTTATAGCCCGTGATGAGCATTACGGCTGGATAGCGAGTGCCATCGACGACGTGGAGATACGCATCCATCGCGTACAGCGCTTTGAACCCCGTCTCGTTTCTTACCGTTCCGAACTCCGGTATGTTCGGCGGTCCGTTCGGCGTAAACTCCATGCGCGTTGCATTGCTCGCGCCGACGACGTCGAGCGCTGCGGCAAAAAGGTCGGGACGCGACGTGATCGCGCGCCCGATCGTGATGCCGCCGGCGCTCGTCCCTTCGCCGGCGAGATGCGCGGACGAAGTGAAGCGATGCCGTATGAGCCACTGCCCGCACGCAATGAAATCTTCCCAGGTGTGGTGCTTGGTCGAAATCATGCCTGCTTGGTGCCACGCCTCGCCATACCAGCCGCCGCCGCGAGGATGACAGACGGCGTACACGCCGCCGCGCTCGAGCCAGGCGACCCGCGTCGCGCTGAAGCTCGGCTCCAGCGTGATGCCGTACGCGCCGTATCCTTCGAGGTATGTGGGATGCGAGCCGTCGAGGCGGAGGCCTTTGCGATAGACAATCGAGAGCGGAACGAGCGTTCCATCGGCGCTGCGCGCCTGAACCTCCTCTGACGTGTAAGCGGACTCGTCGATCGGTGAAAGTTGCTTGAGGCGCGTGTCGGAGACTCTGCCCGTCGCATCGGCATAATAGAAGAGGGCCGAGTGCGTCCATCCGGTAAGCTCGAACGTCACGCCCGGGACGCGCGGGTCCGTCGCGATGGCGGCAACCGCGCCGCGATACGGCAAGGCGACCGCACGCGAGGCGCCGAGGTTGCCGTCTGGGGAGAGCGCGATGCGTGCGATGTGTCCGAAGCCGCCGTGGCGCGAGAGCACGTAGAGGCCGTCGGCCGCGACGCTGATCTGCTCGACGACTGCCTTACCCGGTCCGACGACGACGCGAGCGTGCGAGAAATCGGGCGCATCGAGCCGCGTCGCCACGACTTTGAACGTCGGCGCACCACGATGCGTGAGAAGGAAGAGCGTATTTCCTTTCCAATCGAAGCCGGTCACATCGTCGCCGTCGGTGACGATGCGGCGCCAGCGTGCGGTGGCCGATGCGGGGGTCCGCGTCTCGTACATCGTCACCTCATTCTTCACGCCGTGCTCGACGATGCCGATCGTGTAGCGCGGCGACGCCTGCGAGTAGGCGACGATTGGGAAATCCGTGGCTGCGAATGGGATCGCGGGGTTCACGCCGTAGCCAAAAACGGCAACGTCACGATCGGGATTGCGACCAAGCACGTGGAGATAGGCGACCGCGCGGGTCTCCTTGTCGGTTGCGGGTTCGCCGGGGCGTAACGCCGGGAAACGGACGTAGTAGAAGGTGTGGTTTGGAAGCCAGCTCGTCGCGCCGACGAAGTAGGCACGATCGATTGCATCGGCGCGGACGCGCCCCGTCGATGTCTGCACTACGTGAATGACGCTGGCTTCGGAGCCACCTTCGGAGATGCCGTACGCGACGTACGCACCGTCGAGTGATGGCAGGTAGTAGTTGATCGTGTAATGTTTGCCGGTTTGCGCGAGGGCGTCGGGATTGACGAGAACGCGTTCCGGTCCGCCTGCTGCCGCCCGCACGTAGAGACGCTCGCTGTTCGCTCCCGGCGGTAGCTTCTCGTAGAAGTAGTACGGGCCGATGCGGGACACCGAGCCGACGACGGCGCCAGCGTTGTCGAGATGCTCGATGCGCGCGAGCAGCCGCGCGCGCGCGCCGTCGAGGCGCGCCAGCACCGCGCGCGTATAGGCGTTTTGGTCGCGGAAAAAGGTCTGCACGCGCGGGTCGTTCATGTTCTCGAAGTATCGGTACGGGTCGGTGACCGTCTGGCCGAAGTACGTGTCGGTTACTGGGTTCGGCGCAGGTACGGGCGGCGGCGTCGGAAAAGCGGAAACGGCCGCGCGCGATGGGTGCGCGACGAACAGCGCGCCGAAAACGGCGCAGAGAAGGAATGCGATTCGACGTACGTTCACGGCGCTACCTCGCTCGGTGCGGCGCCATGATCTGTGCCAGCATGTCGGGCGTTCCCGGAATGCGCTCGAGGTGCGGATAGCGCAATCCGCCGTGATAATTCAATTCGTAGGTGTTCACCCAGCCGTCCTGTTGCACGACGAAGGGAATCGTGCCGCTCGCGTGCGTAGCCTCGCGAAGCACGTAGTGTAACACCTTCGGCGAAAACGCCTGGTTGCCGACGGCGAGGATCGTCATATTGGGTCCGAGGCCGGCGTTCCACGCCGCCGAACCCTGCCTGACGCTAAGGATCTTTCCCGTGTCGTCCAGGAAGAGGCCGACGCCGAAGCTCTCGTCGTCGTAATGGCGCATCGCCTCGCCCGCTTCGATGAACGCGTTTGAATCTTCGCTCCAGACGAGGCGCCATCCGGCGCGCGCGAGGTCGCCGCTGGGTGGATGTGGTGAGACGCTGTAGACGTAGCGTTCGAAGAACGCATGCCAGTCGTAGGGCTGCACGTCGTTGAGAAGACTCTCGATGTCGGTGCGCGTATACGGTTTTGTGATCGGTCCCGTAAGCGCCGGCTCGCTGTACAGATGTAGGAAGTCGTCGAGCGACTTGCGTCCGTGCGAGCGTTCGCGAATGATCGTGTCCGCATCGAGCCAAATCAGCTCGCCCTCGGCGTAGAAGTCGCCGGCGGTACGGCGAAGATTCGACCACGGTCCGCGCGCCTCGTAGTAATAGGGTGCGCCCGTCGTCAAGTCGATGAGCGGCGTCGTTTCCCGTCCCGACTCCGCGTCCAGGCGGGCGTACATCGCAGCGAGGTACTCCGGGTACTTCGACGGCTCGCGAATTCCCATGCGGAACGACAGAAGGTCGCCGAGGTACTGATTCATTCCCTCGTAGACCCAAAGCAGCTCGGTGTGCTCGGGCATCTGAAAGTTCGGCTGCCACAGATCGAATGGGCGCCGGTACTTTCCGTTCCAGGAGTGCGAGAACTCGTGCGTCAGCAGATCGCCGCTCGACAGCTACCATGTCGGGTTGGTCATGAAGTCCGCCGGCGCGCGATTGTCGCTCGACTGATGGTGCTCGATTCCCTCGAATCCGATCGCGTCGGAGAGCGTCAGAAGCGAGTGATAGACGTTCCAGTGCCGCGAGCCGTAGAGAGCCAGCGCTTCCGGCATCATGTTCTTGTACGCGTCGACGATGTTGGCCGGAAAGTCGAGGTCCTGCGGTGCGTCGGCAAACGCGTCGAGCACCTGCTCCGAGCCGTCACCGGACCACAACGTCACGTGGCGGTAATAGCGGCCCATGTCGAGTGGCGAATCGACGAGCAGGTTGAGCGCGGCGACGTCGAAATCGACGCGGTCTCCGCTCTGCGCTGCACCAGGAAGCGCGGTACCGTAGCCCCACGCGTGCGGCAGGATGAGGCTCACCTTGAAGAAGTCGTCCTTCGACGCGGTATCGTTCTGGTAGAAGAGCACTCGATTCCAGTTGACGATCGCGACGTTTTTCGTCGACATCACGTCCGGAGCGTCGAGCACGACGCGGTACTCCACGTCGATATGGCTCACGCCGGATGGAACGTCGACGTGGAACGCATACATGTCGACTTGGTCGCGCTCCCAGCGCAGAGCGTGGCCGTTTGCGCTGACGCGCATCTGCGCAATGTTTTCGAGCGGCCCGGTCGGTCCGTGCTCGCCTGGAATCCACTGCGGGTAGACGAAGGTGAACCTGCCGGGGCGTACCGGAATCGTCATGTGCGAGACCATGAGGCCGCGCCCGGCTTCGCGGGCATCCAAGAGCAAGGTCTCCGGATCGCTCGACGTCGCATAGGAGACGGCGGCCGCGTTGGGCTCGTCCGCCAGCGCCGCGGCGGCAACGGCACAGATGATGGCGAGGGCGCCGGCAACTGCCGCGGCGGCACCAAAAAATGGACGTACGCGTACCTGCATAGCGGGATGCGTTACCCCGCCGCGGTGAAGTCCCCTTCATGCGTCTGCTCGGTAGGCTCTTGGCACTCGTGGGGCTGCTGGCGTTGCTCTACTTCGCCGTTACCGCGTATCTCGGATACCGCGTCGGAAGCGCCATTCACGACGCGGAGCGTCAGCGGATCGTCCGAGCGGGAGCGCACGTGATCGGACGGGCAACGGTCGAGCGCTACGCGATCAAACGCAGCGGCATTCCGGCCTTTCTCGTCGAGTCACCGACATTCTGGTACGCGTTGCACTGGGTGGAGTCCCCGAGCGCGCCCTAGACGCTGCGCAGCAGCGTTCGAGAACGGAACGGGACCTGATCCAGCGTTGCGGGGAGACGCAGGACGATTCGACTGAGCGCGTCGACGGCGTGGTGCGTCTCTAGCGGCTTCAGCATCGCGGCGATCTCCGTGACTCGCCTGGTCAGGATCGCGCCCAACGCATCGAGCAGCCACGAGCGATTCTTGACGATGTCACTCGCGTTCGGCCGTTGCGGCGCGAGACGCTCGCGAAGCAAGACGAGAACGACGTTGTCCTCGACGCCGCGCGCGAAGTCACGCTCCGCGTCCATCCAGTCGTCGATGTGCGCGCAGATTTCTCCGAATGCGCCGGTCGCCGCGACGGCGAGGCGCGCGCGCTCTTGCGGCCACACGCCGTCGAGCACCGAACCCGCGACGAGCCGGAAGAACGCGCCGATGCGCTCTCCGCGCCGTACGACGGTATCGCTTGCGATCGGTGCGTGGGGGTTGAGGCAAATCTCGAGCGCGCGGTACAACTCGGACGATGCGCGTGCATCCGGCGCGCAATCGACGAACGCCGCACGGCCGATCAGGACGTAGAGAAAGGCCAAGTACGCCGAGCTGAACGGCTCGTCTCCGTCGGCGAGATCGTCGACGATCGACGTCGAGAGGCTAACGGCGATCGTCGTTCGCGCTCGTTCGATGATGTCGTCGCGTGCGATCGCGGTCTCGGCGAGGAGCCGCTCCAAAAACCACACCGCGGGATACGCCATGCACTTTCCGCCGACGTACTGCGCGGTCGTCTGGAGCTGCGATGACAGAGACTCCGGAACGCCGTCGAGCATCGCAACGCAATGCGCGCGCAGCGCGGCGCGCGTCTCACTCGCGCCGAGCAGACCTTCCAGAACGTCTGAGACGTAACGCCCGTCAGGGTTCGAAGCCTCGGCGGCCGGCTGTTTCATCCTTTGGCTCGTTCTGCCATGGTGCGGCGCCATCCCCCGGGCAGGGTCGCGCCGCGCGCCCGGTCAACGTGGACGCGAGGAGGGCCGTCAATCACGATCGCGGCGAGCCGGCGATGGTGCCGCGCGCTGTTGAAGCGGGAGGCGAAGAGCTTCTTTTTCGCCACGCGCGTTTTACCGCGCGCGAAACGCGAAGCGGTCGAAGCGGTCTACGGGCTCTTTCGCACCGTCGACGACGTCGCCGACGAGCCCGGTCGGTCGGACGAAGAACGCCGACGCGAACTCGCGGCGATCGCGCGCACGGTCGCGCGTCTTCGAGATTCTGCGTATCGGGCCGGCGACGCGTGGTTTCCCGCCGTTCGCGACGCATTCGCGCGTTTCCCTATCGAGACGAAAGATGCGCTACGGCTGATCGCTGCCTGCCGTGCCGACGTCGACGGCGTCGTCTGCGAGACGCCCGACGCCCTCGAGGCATACTGTGCGGCCGTTGCCGGAACGGTCGGGCGGTGCGCGATGGCGATTCTCGGAGCGAACGACGCGGACTCGCTCGATCGTGCCGAACGCCTGGGCATCGCCTTGCAGCTCACGAACATCCTACGCGACGTCGAAAGAGATCGAAAGATCGGGCGCAACTACCTTTCCGGCGCGCTGTCGACCGACGTCCTTGCCCGTGCGCGTGCGTACTATAAAGAAGCCGGCGTCTTGGCGCGCCGGCTTCCGGATCTTGGCTCACGTCTGGCCATACTCGTCGCGGCGAGGCTCTACGAACGCAACCTCGACCGGCTACGGATATAGTCCCCGGAGTTTCGTCGCCTCTGCAACGCGTTCCACGGCCACGGCATACGCGCCCGTGCGCATGTCGACGCCGTGCCGCTCCGCCTGCTCGTGCGTTTCACGAAAGGCGCGCGTCATCTTCTGCTTGAGTCGCGCGTTGATCTCGTCTTCCTCCCAGAAGTTTTCTTGCAAGTCCTGGACCCATTCGAAGTACGAGACCGTGACGCCGCCGGCGTTTGCGAGAATGTCCGGAAGCACCATGATGCCCCGCTCGTGGAGAATCGCGTCGGCCTCAGGAAGCGTCGGACCGTTTGCGGCCTCGGCGACGACCTTCGCGCGAATCTTCGGCGCGTTCTGCGCGGTGATCACCTTCTCGAGCGCCGCCGGAACGAGCACGTCGCAATCGCATTCGAGCAGCTCTTTGTTCGTGATCGCGTCGCCTCCGGCGAAACCCACGACCGAGCCCGTCTCTTGCTTGTGAGCGACGATCCCGCGGACGTCGAGCCCCTTCGCATTTATCACGCCTCCGCGCGAGTCGGAAACGGCGACGATCCGATAACCGCGCTCGGCCATGAGCGTTGCTGCGTGCATGCCGGCATTACCGAAGCCCTGAATCGCGACGCGCGCGCCCTCGATCGGAAGCTTCATCGTTTGCATCGCTTCGTCGACGACGTAGAGGCAACCGCGAGCCGTGGCTTTATCGCGTCCGAGCGATCCGCCGATCGCGATCGGCTTGCCGGTGACGACGCCGGGGATCGAGTACCCCTTCTGCATCGAATACGTGTCCATGATCCACGCCATGATTTGCGGCGTCGTGTAGACGTCGGGTGCGGGGATGTCTTTTTCGGGTCCGATGATGATCGAAATCTCGGTCGTGAATCGCCGGGTGAGATTCTCGAGCTCTTGCATCGACATCGCTTTGGGGTCGCAGATGACCCCTCCCTTGGCACCGCCGAACGGGATGTTCACGAGCGCGCATTTCCACGTCATCCACATGGCGAGCGCTTTGACTTCGTCAAGCGTCACGTCGGGGTGGAAGCGGATGCCCCCCTTCGAGGGGCCACGCGACATGTTGTGCTGTACGCGATAGCCCGTATAGATGCGAATACGGCCGTCGTCCATGCGCACCGGCACGGAGACCTCGAGCACGCGCTTGGGCACGCGGAGAAAGAGATGGATCCCCTCGCTAAGCCCGATGAGCCGCGCCACGTCGTCGAGCTGCTGCTGCGCCATCTCCCAGACGCTTTGGGGCGCCTGAACTGCGGACCGGTCGATTGAAGTCGTCATGCGCCCGACTTAGCCTGGTGCCTCGCTTGGGCCTTCTCTGTACGGCCCAAGCTTGCGCTTCACCGCGCGGCGCACCGCTTCTTTGATCGATCGCGTGCCCATGCCGTAGTACTCGATGAGCTCGATCGGGTCGCCGGACTGACCGAACCGGTCGTCGACACCGACGAACTCGATCGGCACCGGATAGGTGCTCGCGAGAATCTCGGCGACGGCGGAGCCCATGCCGCCGCGGATTTGGTGCTCCTCGACGGTCACGAGGGTGCCGCACGTCGTTGCGGCATCGAGGATCGCGGCCGCGTCCATCGGTTTGATTGTGTGGTTGTTGACGACGCGGCACTCGATGCCGTCTTCCTCGGCAAGCTCGTCGGCCGCGACGAGCGCGTTGTAGACGAGGATTCCGCATGCGACGATTGCGGCGTCGCTCCCGTCGCGCAGAACCTGTGCTCGTCCGATTTCGAACGGCGTTGCCTCGGTCGAGACCACCGGCGATTTTTCACGCGCGAAGCGCAGATACGTCGGTCCGCGCATCTCGGAGAGCGCGAGCGTCGCCTTCTTCGTCTGAACCGAGTCGCACGGCACGACGACGAGCATATGCGGAATCACGCGCATGATCGCGATATCCTCGATTGCTTGATGCGTGGCGCCATCGGGCCCGACGGATACGCCTGCGTGGGCGCCGGCAATTTTGACGTTGGTCTCGTTGAGCGCCATGATGGTACGCACTTGCTCCCACGAGCGACCCGGATTGAACATTGCGTACGACGCGATCCACGGAATCTTCCCGCATGCCGCCAGACCTCCGGCCAACGCAACGAGCATCTGCTCGGAGACGCCGATCTCGAAGTACCGATCGGGATAGGCCTTCTTAAAACCCTCCATGCGCGTCGATTCGGAGAGATCGGCGCAGATCCCGACGACGTTGCTGTTGTGGGCGCCGGCCTCAATCAGCCCTTCGCCGAAGCCATTGCGCGTTGGCACCTGCTTGAGGCCGGCAACGTTGCGATAGTCGACGAGATGCATGGCGGCCGCAACATCGTCTTTGGGAGTCGTGCTACGCATGGGCCAAAATCCTCGCGCGCTCCGCCTCCAGCTCGTTCAGCGCCTCGCCGGCCTGCTCGGCGTTGGGCGGCTTGCCGTGCCACGTGTAGTCGCCCTCCATGTACGAGACGCCCTTACCGGGCACCGTATGCGCGATGATAACCGAGGGTTTGCCTTTGACTTGTTGGGCGCGCTCGATCGTATCGATGAAGGCAACGATGTCGTTGCCGTCGCACTCGAGGACTTCCCAATTGAAGGCACGGTACTTGTCGGCGAACGGCTCGAGCGGCATGACGTCCTCCGTGCTGCCGTCGATCTGGATCAGGTTGCGATCCACGATACAGATGAGGTTGTCGAGCTTGAACTTAGCGGCGGTGAGCATGGCCTCCCAGTGGAGTCCGCATTGGTGCTCCGCGTCAGAGGTCACGACGTAGACTCGCCACCCCTGGCCGTCGGTTTTCGCGGCGAGCGCCATGCCGACGCCCTGTGCGAGGCCCTCGCCCAGCGGCCCAGACGTCGTCTCCGTACCCGGTAGCCGAACGCGCTCCGGATGTCCCTGGAGACGGGTTCCGAGCTTCCGCAACGTCAGCAGCTCGTCGACGGGAAAGTATCCCGCGTAGGCCATCGCCGAGTAGCGCACGGGCGCGATGTGTCCGCACGAGAGCAGCAGCCGGTCGCGCTTGGGCCAGTCGGGGTTCTTCGGGTCGTGTCGCAAGATGTGAAAATAGAACGCTGCGAAGACGTCCGACATGTCGAGCGGTCCGGCGGAGTGTCCGGATCCCGCGGAGAGCAGAGCGCGAACGATACCCTGGCGTACGTCGTTGGCGCGCAGTTTCAACTCCGTGACGCGCTCGGGGGAGAGAGCCATGCGGCGCAATACCGGCTCCTCCTCGACAAGCCCTTCAGGGCGGATGTCGAAGGAGGCAACGATGGAGCATCGAGATCCGAGTTCCAAGGTGGTGAAGCCGGAGGAGCAATGGAGGAGCGAACTCGGAGAGGAGCGCTATCGCGTGCTTCGTCAAGCCGGTACCGAGCGGCCGTTCACCGGCGCGCTGCTCGGCGTGGACGCAGAGGGCACGTATCGCTGCGGGGCGTGCGGTGCCGCGCTCTTCTCATCGGACGCGAAGTTTGAGTCGCACTGCGGATGGCCGAGTTTCACGCATCCCGAAGAGCAGCGCAACGTTCGGCTCGTGGACGACGACAGCGTGGGGGTGCATCGCATCGAAGTACGCTGCGAGCGCTGTGACTCGCATCTCGGCCACGTTTTCGACGACGGTCCCGAGCCGCACAATACGCGCTACTGCATCAACTCACTCGCCTTGAACTTTACTCCCGGGGAGTAGCGCACGTGAGCGCTCCGCGATGAACGGCCGACGTTGCGTCGGTCACGTTCGCTCGGCCCGACGGCGGCGCGGCGACCGCGTCCGTCCCGATTGCGCTGCGCGGCCCCGACCCGTCGGAGACGCTACGGGCGATGTCGGCGTCTCGCAACTCCCGGCATCGGCATTCAGCGGAATAGAGATCGGCGAAGGGCTCGAACCGATCGACGCCGCCTTCGGGCGCGCCGTCGGTGCGATCGACGTAAGCGTGCCGGCACCAACCCCACGAATGCCGTCTCCGGAAAGTTTACACTCTTGGGAAGAGGCGTAGCGTACAGGGGGGCGAGTGCCGAGATTCCAACCTCCCTGTATGCCGTCGAGCCGACGGGTTTTCGTGTCATCTTTACCGCGCGCCGGTAAGACCACCGCGCTCATCGACGCGTACCTTCTCGATGGACGGGGCTCCCTGCCCCAGCTCGTCGCAGCGCTGCTGGAAGAAGCGCCTCCGAGCGATGCAGTCCGTCCCTTTTACGAGGGAATACGCGTGCTCGGCCCGCGCACGCCGGAGCTCGCGCTGCTCGCGCTCCGCCTCGTCGTGGCTGGGAGGCGCGCCGACGACGCTTCCGTGCGGCGCCTGCGCGCACTCGTCGAGTGCGTTCGCTCGGGTGGTCCGGAAGCGGACGCTGCGCGACGGGAGTACGCGTTCGAGCTGGAAGGTTCTACGGATGGCAGGTGAAACGAATGCTTGCTCTGCCACGTTACAAAAATTGGACCATGACCCGAAGCATCTTTGCTGCCTGCCTGCTTGTAGCAGTCGTTTCGTTCCTACCCGCGGTGGCTGGCAGCGACCAGGGTCCACATCGAGCGCGCGTGACCGGTCGGGTCGTCAGCGTGGATTACACCAACGCGATACTCGTCGTGCGGACCGGCGATGGAGACCGCACGATTGCCGTCACGCCGAGCACGGACATCGATACGGCGAACGGCGACTATGGAACGATCGCAGACATTCGGCCGGGACGCTACGTTGACATCGACGCAAGCGTTATCCAAGGCCGAATCGTCGCCCAAATCATTCACGTTCGGTAACGCTGGCGAGCCGGGCTTATACGTCCGGGGTCTCACGTTTGCTTACGAGCGCGCGGCAGGTGGGCGCACGGCACTCGACGGCGTGAGCTTCGGCGTCGCCTCGGGATCGACGCTTGCCGTCGTCGGACCTTCCGGCGCGGGGAAGAGCACGCTGCTTCGCGTCGTTGCCGGCTTGCTCGCGGCACGGAGCGGCGAGATCGTGCTTGACGGCGTCCCGCTGCACGCGCGGCCCGCTCGGCTGCGGCGCATCGCGCTCGTCTTTCAAGACGATGCGTTGTTTCCAACGATGAGCGTGCGCGAAAATCTTCGGTTTGCGTTACGTCCCGGTGCTCGCGCAGCCCGCGTTGAGGAAATTGCGGTTGCGCTGCACGTCGACGTCCACCTGGAGCGAAAACCGCGAGAGCTCTCCGGCGGGGAGCGTCAGCGCGTCTCGCTCGCGCGAGCACTTCTTTCGGATCCCCTCGCCCTCTTGCTGGACGAGCCGTTGGCGCATCTCGATCCTGCGTTGCGAGGCCGCGTTCGCGATGCGACGCGCGATCTGCGCGGACGCTTCGGCGGCCCCGTCGTGTACGTGACGCACGACCACGGCGAGGCGATGATGATCGCCGACGTGCTGGCGGTTTTGGTCGACGGACGCCTCGAGGACTACGGTCCGCCGCAACGCGTGTACGATGCGCCGGCAACGTTGCGAGCGGCCTCGGCGCTGGGCGTCCCGCCGATGAACTTCTTGCAGGACGGTCCGTGTATCGTCGGGATTCGGCCCGAGCGCGTGCTTCTCGTGGCGGACGGCTCGCTCTGCGGCTCGGTCGAGCGATGGGAGTCCGTGGGTGCCGACGCGTACGTGCACGTGCGAACGCATCGCGGTTTGGTTTCGGCTCGCGTTCCGGCCGAGCGCGCGTACGCGCGAGGCGATGCGGTTGCGCTGCACTTTCCGCCCGACCACGTACGGCGATTCGACGCGACGAGCGGAGCGGCGATTCCGTGAGCGTCTCGCTGCTGAATCTCGCCGCCTCGGTGGTCGTGACGGGCGTGCGCGAAGAGGATTTGCGCGACACACGCTGGAGCGGCTATCCGTTCGGCGGCTTCATTTTCTTCGATCGCAACACCGGATCTCTGGCCGAGCTTCGAGCGCTGACCGACCGATTACGCGCGCGTTACGATCTCGCGCCGATTCTCGCCATCGATCAGGAAGGGGGCCGCGTCATGCGCTTGCGCGAAGGCGTCGCGCCGATGCCTTGCGCCGCGGAGATCGGGGGCGACGCCGAGCTTGCGGAACGGATCGGTACGCGCTGTGCAAGCGATCTTCGCCGGGCGGGCTGCAATCTCGATTTTGCACCCGTTGTTGATCTCGCGGTCGATCCCAAAAACGTCGTCATCGGCGACCGCTCGTTCGGCTCGGATCCGCACGTCGTCGCCGGGTCGGCGCGGGCGTTCGCTCGCGGGCTCGAAGGCGGCGGCGTCGTCGCGACGTACAAGCACTTCCCCGGCCACGGGGCGACGGCGATCGATTCACATCACGCGCTGCCGATCATCTCGCTGGACGAGGGAACGCTGCGGTCGCGCGATCTCGTTCCGTTTGCAGCCGTCGCGTCGAGCGCCCGCGCGATGATGACGGCTCACGTCGTCGTCACCGCGCTCGATCCTGGCGTTCCGGCGACGCTCTCGTCACGAATACTTACGACCCTGCTGCGTGGCGAGCTGGGCTTCGACGGCGTCTGCTTCACGGATTGCCTGCAGATGCAAGCCGTTGCGAGCGAGTACGGAAGCGTGGAGGGAGCGTGGCGCGCACTGCGCGCAGGCGCCGACGCGCTCACGGTCAGTCACGATCCCACGCTCGCGGTGGCCATTGCGCAGCGCGTCGCGCGCGCCGTAGAAGAAGGAGAGCTCGCGCCCGAGCGCCTGCACGAAGCGGCGGGTCGGCTCGAAAGGCTGCGCGCACTGCTGCAGCCGCCGCTGCCGATATGAGTCGATCCTTCACGGCCGTCGACGCGCTGCTGCGTGAGGCGTGCGGGAGTGCGTTCACCGGCGCGGTGGCGCGGATCGAGCACGCCGGACGACTGCGTTTCGAGCGGGCGTACGGCGCGACGCGGGCGGACGCTCGCGCGCAGCCCGTCTTCGTCGACACGCGCTTCGACCTTGCGTCGCTCACGAAGCTCTTCACCGCGACGTTGGCGTTGCGTGCCGTATCCGACGCGCGCATCGATCTCGACGAGAGCCTCGAAGGCGTCTTCCCCGAGTGGCGCGGTACGCCGCATGCCGCGATCACGCTGCGCATGCTGCTGGCGCACGATTCCGGGATGAACTCCGGCGCGGACTATCGTCTCCTGCTCGATCGCAACGTCGAAGAGTTCACGATTCGCGAGCCCCTGTCGGCGCGGCCGGGCGAGCGGGTGATCTACAGCGACCTCGGGTTCATCGCCGTCGGCATGGTGCTAGAACGCCTCCACGGGCGCTCGCTCGCGTCGATCGTCGCGCGCACGTTTGCCCGGCCGAAGCTGGCTTTTCACCCGCGAGCAGACGAGCGGGCGACGATACCCGCAACCGAAGACGACGGTTGGCGCGGACGCGTTCAAGGCTACGTTCACGACGAGAAGGCGTACCTCATGGGCGGCGCAGCCGGACACGCCGGCCTCTTCGCACGTGCGGCGGACGTTGCATGGCTCGCGGAGATCTACCTCGGCATGCTTCGTGGCCGGTCGCACGAGCTGCAATCGGCAGCGATGGTGCGTGAGGCAACGCGCGAGCAGGCATGGGATCCCGTACTTCGGCGCGGCCTTGGCTGGGCGCTGAAGACGAACGACGAGAACTCGTGCGGGCGATGCTTCTCACCGGAGAGCTTCGGACACACGGGCTTCGTCGGGACGTGCGTGTGGGCGGATCCGCAGCGCGACCTCCAATGCGTCCTGCTGACGAATAGCGTGTACTTCGGTCGCAGCGACACCCGCGATCTTCGAGCCGCCTTCTGCGAAGCCGCCGTGTCGGAGCTCGCGTGATCGCCGTCGGGCTGATGAGCGGCACGTCGCTCGACGGCGTCGACGCGGCCCTCGTTCGAATTCATCCGCGCGGCGCGCGCTATGCAATTGAAGTCGTGCGTTTCGCGACCCATGCATTCGACGACGATCTTTACGCAGCACTTCTTCGCGCGCTTCCACCCAACCGCGGGAGCCTCGCCGAGGCGGCCCAGCTCCACCGTCGTCTCGGCGAGGTTTTCGGACGCGCGGCGCGCGCCGTCTTGGGCGGGGACACCGCCGACTACGTCGCCTCGCACGGGCAGACGGTATTTCACGACGGCGACCGCGGGATCACTCTGCAGCTTGGCGACGCCTTCGCGATTCGCGAGGCGGTTTGCGCGAGCGTGTGTTATGATTTTCGCAGCGCGGACTGTGCTGCGGGCGGCCACGGTGCCCCGCTCGTTCCGTACGTCGACGCGCTTCTCTTCCGCAGCGACAGCGAAGATCGCGTGGCGCTCAACATCGGCGGTATCGCGAACGTGACCGTGCTACCGAAGCGAAGCGAGGAGATCGTCGCATTCGACACGGGTCCGGGAAACATGCTCGTCGATGCCCTCGTGCGCGCGCGCACGCACCGAAACCAGCGATTCGATCGAGACGGCGCGCTCGCCGCTCGCGGACGCGTCGACGAACGCATCCTCGCAGCGATGCTCGACAACCCGTATTTCGCGCTGCAGCCGCCGAAAAGCACCGGTCGCGAGCGCTTCGGCGAACAGTTTCTCGCCGAGCATCGAGCGCTCGAGCACCTCTCTACCGAGGACGCGGCCGCAACGCTCACGGAGCTCACCGCGATTACCGCATCGCGCGCCATAGCGGCGCACGCCCCGTCCGGCTCGCGCGTGATCGTTTCGGGCGGCGGCGCGAACAATCCGGCGCTCCTGGCACGTCTGGGGGCACGGCTTTCAGGCGCGCGCGTCGAACGCTCGGATACGATGGGAATCTCGCCGGATGCAAAGGAAGCCGTCGCGTTTGCCGTGCTCGGCTACGAGACGCTGCGCGGGCGGAGTGCGAACGTCCCTCGCGCGACGGGAGCGCGCAAGCCGGTCGCGCTCGGATCCATCGCTCCATACGAGCTGAACGCTCTGCTCGCGCGGGTCGAAGCGGAGTGCTAAGCGGCGATCTTCCCGAGACGGAAACCGTCGACGAACGCGGTGCCGATCTCGACGTGCTCTCTTGCGATGCGCTCGTCGCGCGATTGATCGAAACGCAGCGCGGTGCGATCGACGCGGTCTTCGAACGGCGGCGTGAGATTGCAAGCGTCGTGGACGAGATCGTTCGCCGGCTGGAGAGCGGCGGACGGTTGCACTACGTCGGAGCCGGAACGAGCGGAAGGTTGGCGATGCTCGACTCGGCGGAGATGCCGCCGACGTTCGGCGTCGAGCCCGAGCTCGTTCGAGCGCACGTTGCCGGTGGAGCGAGCGCGCTCGTGCGAGCGATCGAAGGTGCGGAAGACGATGCGGGGGCCGGTGAGGAGGCGATGCGCGACGTCGATGGAGGCGATGTCGTGATCGGGTTCTCTGCGGCCGGACGTGCGCCGTACGTCGTCTCGGCGCTCACGTCCGCGGGCGCGCGCGGCGCATTTACCGTTGCCGTCGTCAACAGCGACGGCTCGTCGCTCGCCGAAGCCGCGCAGCGCGTGATTCTCCTGCATACGGGAGCCGAGCCGATCGCCGGCTCGACCCGAATGCGGGCGGCCACGGCGCAGAAGATCGTGCTGAACGCGATCTCGACTGCCGTCATGGTCCGGCTCGGCAAGGTGTACGAGAATCTCATGGTCGACGTCGTGGCCTCGAACCGCAAGCTTCGCGAGCGCGCGCGCCGGATCGTCTGCCGCATCGCCGGCGTCGACGAGACTCGTGCTGCAACGCTTCTCGCTGCCGCCGGTGGTAACGTGAAGGTCGCCGTCGTGATGTCGCGACACGGCGTCGACGCTGCGTCGGCGCGCACCATGCTCGAACGCGTGCGCGGACGGCTGCGCGAGGCGTTGTGAGGTTCGCGCTGGTCTTGGCGGCGGCGCTTCTGCTTGCGGGTCGACCGGTTGCAGCAGCAACTGCCCGGCCGATCGTCTTCGTCTCGATGGACGACCGACCGGTGACTTTGCAGCTTCCAGTCTTACTCGGGCGCATCGCGGGGCGCAACGTCGTCACCCCACCACGCGCATTGCTCGGCCACTACACGGAGCCCGGATCTCCGGACGCGATTATCGCCTGGCTGAACGCGCGCGCGCCGCGCGACGCGGGCGCGTACGTGCTATCGACCGACATGCTCGTCTACGGAGGACTTCTTGCATCGCGCGTTCCCGGCACGACCTACGCCGATGCCTACTATCGCGTGCGCGACGTGGTGCGGCTACGCGCGCACCATCCGAACGCGTGGTTTTCCGCCTTCGGCACCATCATGCGTCTTGCGCCTACCGGCATGCCGGCGATCGGCGCGGGGCAGACGTATTTCGCGTCCGGTGCGATCTGGCAGTATCTGTGGGAGTACGCTAAGCTCCACGATCCGATCTTGCCGGGCGAACAGGCGCGCGCCGAGCAGTTCCGCGCGCTTGCGGGTCCCGCGTTCGATGAGTACGTAGCGGACCGTGCGCGCGACCTCGCCGTCGATCGATTGTGGGTGGCGAAGGCGTCTCCGCCGTCTTCTGCGTTCGATTTGCTCGTGCTCGGTCAAGACGACGCCGGACCGGTCGGCATCGACGTCCCAGACCGTGCGGCGTTGGAGGGTGACATCGTCTCCGACGGTGCCGGGGAAAGGGTTGCAATCGAGCCCGGCGCCGACGAGCTGGGAATGGCGCTGGTAGCGCACGCCCTCGCGCGCAGCATCGGCTGGCGACCGCGTATCGCGGTTCGTTACTCCACGCCCGGCGGCGCGCTCGCGCAGGACCCGCTCGAGTACGCGCCCGTCTCCGTAGCGATCGGCCGGCTGATCGCGCTCTGCGGGGGCGTAGAAAACGACGAAAATCCCGAGATCGTGCTCTACGTGCGCGTACCTGAGACCTCGCCGGCGCAAGACGACGCGTTCGTAGAGGCGATGCGTGCCGACGAAACGCTGGGGCGCTCGGTCGCTCTCGCGGACATCACGTTTCTCGAAGGCGGGGGGAATCCCGGATACGCGGATCAGGGCGGCTTCGCTCGGCGCATTCTCGCCGACGGCATCGCGACGCGGCTCGACGCCTACGCCTCCTGGAATACGAATGCGAATACGGTTGGGACGGCGCTTGCCGAGGCAGTCGCCGCAGGCGTCGGCCGCCGGTCTGGAACGTACGACGATTTGGCGCACAAGGAGTTCACGTTCATGCGGTTTGCCGACGATTATGCATACCACGTCGAGGTGCGGCCGCTCCTGGACGCGCAGCTCGAAGCGCAGAAGATCGACCACATGCTGCTTTTGCCTCCGGTGGCGGCCAGAGTCGCCGAAGAGAATCGCGCCTTGCTCTGGAACGAGGCGCAAGCCATCTTAACGCAGTTATATCCCGGCTATCATATTGCGGCCATGCGGATCACGCTACCATGGGATCGCACCTTCGAAACGCAAATTGAGGTTGGTCTCGCTCCAAACGTCCCGACGAAGTGATTTTCCCCCCATTTGGGGAATAAGGGATATCTCGATGCAGCTCACTAGGCAACGCCTCTGGCCCCGCGGGCCAAATTGGACGAACGGCGTTCCGCTCACGGCAATTCATCTCTGCGCGCTCTTGGCGTTCATTCCGGCATTCTTCTCGTGGCAGGCGGTCGCCGCCGCTGCGGTCCTCGCGTATCTCACGGGAGCGATCGGCGTGACGCTCGGCTATCACCGAACGCTGACCCACCGCAGCTTACGCTTGCGTTGGCCTCTGGAATATATCGTCGCGACCGTGGGAACGCTCGCGATGCAAGGGGCACCGATCGAGTGGGTGGCGACGCATCGCGTCCATCACGCGCACTCCGATCACACCGGTGATCCGCACACGACGCGACGCGGATTTACGTGGGCTCACATCAAGTGGCTCATCGTCAAGAATCGCTACGTGCCGTCGAAAGAGGAGCGGGCGCGCCATTGCCCAGATTTGGTCTGCGATCCCTACTATCGCGCGCTCTCGTACTTGTCGGTTCCGCTGCAGGTCGGCCTTGCGCTCGCATTGCTCGCGATTGGCGGCTGGTCGTGGGTTTTCTGGGGCATCTTCGTACGCCTCGTCTATACCTACCACACGACGTGGTTCGTGAATAGCGCATCGCACTGGGCCGGCTATCGTACCTTCAAGACCGACGACCGGTCGACGAACTCATGGTGGGTCGCCTTGGTCTCCTTCGGTGAGGGCTGGCACAACAATCATCACGCCTTCCCGTTCTCTGCGCGCCACGGACTTGCGTGGTTCGAGATGGATATGACCTGGTGGCACATCAAAGTCTTGCAGATGCTGCGACTGGCCGATCGCGTACGCGTTCCAACCAAAGCCATGATGGAGCGCTTTGCCTTCCGTCCCGTGTTCGTGCAGCGCACGGTTCGCTCGATTCGCTGAGAAGCCGCTGCGCGCGGCACCGAGGCGGACCGGCCTCAACTCGAGCGTTCGGGTTGGCAGAGTTCGATGAGTACCCCGGCGGTCGAGGTCGGGTGCAGGAAGGCGATGCGGTTGCCGTGGGCCCCCGCTCTGGGTGCCTCATCGATCAAGGCAATGCCGTTGCGTTTGAGTTCTGCGAGCGTCCCCTCGAGGTTTTCGACGCGGTAGGCGACGTGATGGAACTTCGTCGGCGCGTCGCCGCGATACCGTGCGATTGCCGAATCTTCGTCGAGCGCGCGCAGTAACTCGATCACCGAGTCGCCGGCTTCCAACCCCACCGCCTCGACGCTTTGGTCGGCGACGATCTCCCGATAGAGTTGCGCAAAGCCGAGGCGCTCCGTGTAGAGGGCGATCGCTGCGTCGAGGTCGCCCACGACGATCGCGATGTGGTCGATCGGCCACGAGCTCGTCACGAGAAGCCTTCGTTGGAGCGATACGTACCGAAGGCTTCGCGCAGCACGTCGCTGATCTCGCCGAGCGTTGCGCCGGCATCGACGCTCTCTACGAAATGCGGCATGAGGTTCTCGCTTCCGCTCGCCGCGCGGCGCACCGCCTCGAGGCATGCCCGCACCGCAGCCGCGTCGCGCGAAGCGCGAAAGGCGCGTACGCGCTCGATTTGTTCGCGCTCGACGCGTTCGTCGATGCGCTGCAAGGGCGGCGGTGGCGACGCGTTCTCGGTAAAGACATTTACCCCGACGACGCGCGCGTCACCGCGCTCGATCGCCTGCTGCGCGGCGTACGCAGAGTCGGCGATGCGGCGCTGCATCCAGCCGCTCTCGATCGCGGCGACCGCGCCTCCGATGGCGTCGACCTCGGCGACGAGAGTTTCGGCGCGCTCGATCAATGCGTTGGTGAGGGACTCGACGTAGTACGAGCCGGCTAGCGGATCGACGACATCGGCGACGCCGCTCTCGTAGGCGATGATCTGCTGCGTCCTCAGTGCCAGCTTTGCGCTCTCCTGCGTTGGGAGCGCGAAGGCCTCGTCTTTCCCGTTGGTATGGAGCGACTGCGTGCCGCCTAGCACGGCGGCAAGCGCCTGAAGCGTCACGCGCACGACGTTGTTCTCCGGCTCCTGCGCCGTGAGCGTCGATCCGCCCGTCTGCGTGTGGAAGCGTAGTCGCTGCGACGCAGGATCCGTACAGCCGAACTCGTCGCGGACGATGTGCGCCCAGAGATAGCGCGCGGCGCGGAACTTTGCGACTTCTTCGAAGAAGTCGTTGTGCGCGTTCCAGAAGAAGGAGATGCGCGGAGCGACCGCTTCGAGCGCGATGCCCGCCTCCCGCGCCGCATGCAGGTATGCCTTTGCGTTGGAGAGCGTGAAGGCGATCTCTTCGACCGCCGTAGAGCCCGCCTCGCGAATGTGGTATCCCGAGATCGAGATCGGATTCCATTGCGGGACCTGGCTTGCGCAATAGCTCATGGCATCAGTCACGAGGCGCAGCGACGGCTTCGGCGGGTAGATGTACGTCCCGCGCGCGACGTACTCTTTGAGCACGTCGTTTTGGATGGTTCCGCCGAGCGTTCGGTAGGGGATGCCGCGCCGCCGCGCGACGGCGAGGAGCAGCGCCAGCAGAATCGCCGCCGGCGCGTTGATCGTCATAGATATCGTGACGCGGTCTAGCGGAATGGCGTCGAGCAACGTCTCCATGTCGGCGACCGAGTCGATGGCGACGCCCACCTTCCCGACTTCGCCGCGCGCCTGCGGCGCGTCGGAGTCATAGCCGAGCTGCGTCGGCAGATCGAAGGCGACGGAGAGTCCGGTCTGTCCGCGGGCGAGCAGGTAGCGATAGCGCGCGTTCGACTCGGCCGCAGTCGCAAAACCCGCGTATTGACGCATCGTCCACAAGCGCCCGCGGTACATGGTGGGGTAGATCCCGCGCGCAAACGGAAACTCGCCGGGCTTTCCCAGATCGCGCGCGCCGTCGACCGCGTCGTACGCGGCATGCAGAGGGATGCCGGATCCGTTGCTTTCGCGCACGCGGCGTTCCTCGGGCATGTCGGCCATGGCCGGTTGGTTCCGCGAGGCCGTGCGAAGGCCTCGCCGAAGTCTCCTCGATGATGTCGAAGCTCGCGTCGGCCGCGTTCCTCGCCGCACTCGTTGTCGGGCCTCTCGCAGCGGTCGCGCAACAGTATCCACCCGCTCCGCCGGAAGCCGGCGGGCAGCAGCAATCGCTTCCTCCTCCAGGCGCGCCGGATCGGGGCCCACAGGTCGCGCCGCCGGTGACCGCCTTTCACCTTCGCGGCGTCGTCGCGTACTCGGTTCCCTATTTTCTCGTGCTCGACGCCCGAGGCAATCGCATTTCCGTGCATCTGCACGACGGAACCGTGATTCTTCCGACGGGTCTGACGCTCGTCGCGGGAATGCGCGTCGCGATCGACGGCTACTGGGTGCGCAGAAGCTGGGCGGCGCCCGCGTTCGTCGCCGATCGCATCGTCCTGATCCGCTAGGGGTTCCCTAGCTCACTCGATCGTCAGCAACGGCGCGTTCGACTCTACCGTCGCGCCGGCAGCGGTATGCGCTGCCTTCACCGTTCCCGCGCGATGCGCGCGAACCTCGTTCATCATTTTCATCGCCTCGATAACCGCGACGACCTGGTCCAAAGCTACGCGTTCTCCTACCGATACGGAGATCTCGACGACGACGCCGTGCATGGGCGAGCGAATCTCGTTACCCGTCGCGGCCTTGGCGACGTCGGCGCTCGTGCCGACGCGTGGCGCCCTCGGTAGCTGCGGACCTCGGGCCCCTCGAGGAGAGGGAAAGCGCACGCGGTAGAGCTTGTCGTCGACCTCTACGGCGATCGTACCGTCGGCCTCGCGGGCGCCCGCGGAGACCGCAAACGACGGAGCCGCCGTTTCCTCATGCGGCGTCGCGGCGCGCTTCGAGGCAAGCCGTCGGGCGAACTCTTCGAGCGTTGCCGTGCCGTACGTCCCGTCGACGACCGGGGGATGATCGCAGAGCGCGCGCAGCATAGGCAACGTCGTCGGTACGCCTTCGATGCGATACTCGTCGATTGCGCGGCGCAGGCGCGCGAGCGCTTCACTGCGAGACGGTGCCCACACGACGAGCTTGGCGATCAGCGAATCGTACTCGGGCGCGATGCGCAAGCCGGCGAAGGCCGCGGAGTCGACGCGGACGCCGGGTCCTCCGGGCTCGTGATAGGCGAGAATCGTGCCGGGAGCCGGACGAAAGTCCTCGTCGGGGTCTTCGGCATTGACGCGCCCCTCGATCGCGCAGCCGAAGAAGCGAACGGCATCCTGGCGGTATCCGAGCGGCTCGCCGGCGGCGACGCGAATCTGCTCGCGAACGAGATCGAGGCCGCTCGTCATCTCGGTAACCGTATGCTCGACTTGAATGCGCGTGTTCATCTCGAGAAAATAGAACGCCTGGTCGTCGACGAGAAACTCGATCGTCCCTACCGAGTCGTACGCAATCGCGCGGGCCGCACGAATGCCGGCGTCGCGAATTCCCGAGCGCACCGTCTCGGCGATGTGCGTCGGTGCCTCTTCCCAGATCTTCTGGTGGCGGCGCTGGAGCGAGCAGTCGCGCTCCCCAACGTGGAGCGTCGTCCCGTGCTTGTCGGCGAGGATTTGCAACTCGATGTGCTTGGGATTCTCGAGGTAGCGCTCGGCGTACAGCGTCGGGTTCTTGAAATACGCCTGTGCCTCGCGCGTCGCCGTCGAGAACGCCGCCTCGATCTCGTCGAGCGTGCGCGCAACCTTCAACCCCTTGCCGCCACCGCCGCCAGAAGCCTTGAGTGCTATGGGTAAGCCGTAGCGCGCTGCGGCGCCTCGCGCCGCTGCCGCATCGCCGAGCGGCTCGGTGCCTCCCGGCACGAAGGGAACGCCGGCCGCCTCCATCGCACGGCGCGCGCGTAGCTTGTCGCCCATTGCATCGATTGCGTCGGGATGCGGGCCGATCCACGTCAAACCCTCGGCGACGACGCGACGCGCGAACGGCGCGTTCTCTGCGAGAAATCCGTACCCGGGGTGAACGGCGTCGATACGGGCGCGTCGCGCGACGTCGAAGAGTCGGTCGGCGTCGAGATAACTCTTCGCCGGCGCGGCCGGTCCCAAGAAATAGGACTCGTCCGCGATGCGCGCGTGCATCGCATCGCGATCGGCTTCGGAGTAAACCGCGACGCACGCGATACCCATCTCGCGCGCCGTTCGAATGACGCGCACGGCGATTTCGCCGCGATTCGCAATGAGGATCTTACGGAACATCGGCGTCGCCTAGGGAAGCTCTAGGATGCTGTTGAGCATCGCCCGGCGCCACGCACTCTCACCGTACCTGGACGGGACGGAGACTCCTCCGCCTTGCCGAGCATGGTTACGCTCGGCTCCGGAGCACCCATCCCGTGCAGGCGCAATGAGCGCGCCGATGGCAGCAGCAATTGCTACCGCCTCCTCCCGGCTGGGCTGCGGACCTTCGAAGACCAGCGCTTCGGGAGCGATCACTCCGGCGGATACATTCCCATCGCGTGGAATCCGGCATCGACGAAATGCACGTCCGCCGTTACGGCGCTGGAAAGGTCCGACGCCAAGTACACGGCCGTCCTTCCGACGTCTTCGGCAGTAACGTTGCGGTGCAGCGGCGCGATCTTTGGGACGACGTCGAGCATCTTCGTCGCGCCCCCGACTTGCCGCATGCTCGCAGTCTTGATCGGCCCGGCCGAAATCCCGTTCACGCGAATGCCGCGCTCGCCGAGGTCGAAGGCCAGATATCGCACCTCCGCTTCCAAGGCTGCCTTCGCAATGCCCATCAAATTGTAGTTCGGAACGATGCTCGTCGCGCCGAGATACGTGAGCGCCATGATGCTCGCTCCGTCGGCGAAGCGTTCACGCAGCGCCGAGACGAGTGCGATGAGCGAGTACGCCGAAACGTCGAGCGCGAGCGCGTAACCCGCGCGCGAGGTATCGTAGACCTTGCCGGCGAGATCGGCTTTGTTCGCATAGGCGATGCAGTGAACGAGCACGTCGAGGCTTCCAACGGCCGCCGCGAGCGCGCGCAGTGAGTCATCGTTCGCGACGTCGCATTCGAGCGTGGGAGCTGCGCCCAGCTCCACGGCGAGCTTTTCGACTTCGTCTCGGACGCGCTCGCCTTGATACGTCAGGAGGAGCTGCGCTCCATGCTCGTGCAGTGCCCGTGCGACGCCGGTCGCGATCGACCAGCGGTTCGCAACTCCCGTGACGAGCGCGCGCTTTCCGTGGAGCAGGCTCATAGCGTCGTCTGCAAGTAGGTGAAGTGCGCTTCTTGGCAGGCATTGACGGCCATGACCCCCGCCGGGACCGGCATTGCGCCGGGAACGAGTCCTCGAAGGAAGCGTTGATAGACGTCGGCTTCGGTTCGATGCAGCCATCGCGCGACGAGATCTGCGGCGCCCGACAGCGCGTTGTTGCAGACGAAGAAATGACAGCCGCGCGAGGCGAGCGCCTCGAGGGATGCGTCATCCTGCAGCGCTTGAGCTCGAGAACGGCGCAGGAATGGATTACCGCGCCCGGCGGCGGCTCCGGCGTCGCCGAAGTCCGCTCTCCACGTTGCGGGCATGTGGGGCAACGCGGGGATGAGCAGCTCGTTCCACACGGTGTCGCCCAGCGCGAGTGCGATTGCGCTTCCATGGTAGAAGACGGCAACGGCGTGCAGCGCACCGGGGCCGAGCCCGAGCGTGACCTCGTACGCATACATCGATGCAACCATCTCGTCCAGCACCGTCCCTTTTGCGATCTTCGTCGATGCGAATGCCTGACGATGCCGCGCCGGTCTCGCGAGGATCGCGTTGAAGCCCTCCTCGTCGAAGTGGAACGCCGGATCGCCGGCGGCTCTCGCAGGCACGACGGTCGCGCACCCCGCCGCCGCAGGAACGATTGCGATGCCGACGCCGGCCGCGAGAAGTTGCTTTCTGCTCAGAGTCATGGTCACTGCTCCTGGTAGGGGCTCTACAGAGGAATATTGCCGTGCTTGCGCTTCGGGCGCTCCACGCGCTTGTTCTCGAGCATGCGGAATGCGCGTGCGACGAGTGGCCGCGTCCTCCGCGCCTCGATGACGTCGTCGACGTAACCGCGCTGCGCGGCGATATACGGATTCGCGAAGCGCTGCGTGTAGTCGTCGATGAGTTCCTTCGTTTTCGCCTGCGGGTCCTTCGCCGCGGCGATCTCGCGGCGGAAGATGGTCTTCACCGCTCCCTCGGCACCCATGACCGCGATCTCGGCGGTCGGCCAGGCGAGGTTCACGTCCGCGCGGATGTGCTTGCTCGCCATGACGTCGTACGCGCCGCCGTAGGCCTTGCGCGTGATGACGGTAACCTTCGGCACGGTCGCCTCGGCAAATGCGTACAAGAGCTTGGCACCGTGAAGGATGATGCCGCCGTACTCTTGATCGGTTCCCGGCAGAAATCCCGGTACGTCCACGAACGTCAGCAGCGGAATGTTGAAGGCGTCGCAAAAGCGCACGAAACGCGCGGCTTTGATCGACGACGCGATGTCGAGGACGCCGGCGAGCACATTCGGCTGATTGGCGACGACGCCGATGCTATGCCCCTCGATGCGGCCGAACCCGCAGACGATGTTTTGCGCGTAGAGCGGTGCGATCTCGAAGAAGTCGCCGTGGTCGAGCACCGCCGAGATTGCGCGATGGATGTCGTACGGCTTGTTCGCCGCGTCGGGAACGAGCTCGTCGAGCTCCGGCGCTTCTCGAGTCACGTCGTCGTCGGCGGCGTACGCCGGCGGATCGTCGAGGTTATTTTGCGGGAGAAAGGAGAGCAGCAGCCGCGCCTGGTTCATGAGATCGGTTTCGTCGGCTGCAACGCGATGAGCGACGCCGCTTTTCGTCGCATGCGTCGTTGCGCCGCCGAGCTGCTCGAAACTGACGTCCTCGCCGGTCACCGTCTTGATGATGTCCGGCCCGGTGATGAACATTTGCGAGATGGCTTGCGTCATGATAATGAAGTCGGTGATCGCCGGCGAGTAGACGGCGCCCCCGGCGCAGGGTCCCGCGACAAGGCTGATCTGCGGAATCACGCCGCTCGCCTGAACGTTGCGCCAGAAGATCTCCGCGTAGCCTCCAAGCGAAACGACGCCCTCTTGAATGCGTGCGCCGCCGGAGTCGTTGATGCCGATTATCGGGGCCCCGCTGCGTACGGCGAGGTCCATGACTTTGCAGATTTTCTCGGCGAAGGCTTCGCCCAGCGATCCGCCGAGAACGGTAAAGTCCTGCGAGAAGAGGAAAATCGGACGCCCGGCGATCGTCGCATAACCGGTCACGACGCCGTCGCCAAGGAACTCCTTTTCGTCCAGGCCGAACGCGCTCGTACGATGGACGACGAACCGGTCGAGTTCCGTGAATGAGCCGGGATCGACGAGCATCGCGACGCGCTCGCGTGCCGTCTTCTTGTTGCGCGCGTGCTGCCGTTCGACCGCGTCGGCACCGGCCGGTGCTTCGGACTGTGCGCGCTTGCTCGCGAGCTGGGCGTACCGCTCCGCGCGACTTTTCATATAGGAGAAAGCCTCGCCGTACCGGCCGTCGGCCCCTGCCGCAGACCCGAAGGATACTTGCCCGCCCTCTGGAAGGTCAACCGCGCGCAAAGCGCGCTGAGAAGTACTTTTAGGAAAGGAACACCTGATGTTTCGACGGTCTCTTGCAACCGCTGTGCTTTTTACTATGACGACGGGCGCTGCTCTTGCCGCGGACTGGTCTGGACCCTACGTCGGCGTGCATGCCGGCGGCGGATCGACGACGGCAAACGTCTCCATCCTCGGTTCCGGCGTGAGCTTCAACCCGGCCCCCGGCGCGACGGTCGGTGGCGTGCTCGGCGGCTTCAACTGGCAGCACGGTACGACGGTCATCGGGCTCGAAGCCGAGTACGGCGGAATCTGGAGCGGCTCGCCGTATTCGACGCTGACGTTCGCGCCCGATCCCGTCATCAATACCGTTTCCGAGGGCTCGGACTTGCGCGTGCGGGCGCGCTTCGGCTTCACCGACGGCTCGTGGCTCTTTTTCGTTGCGGGCGGCTGGAGCCAGAGCAACCTGCGCCTGCAGCTCCAAAGCCAAGCCCCCTTCGCCGGGCACTCGTCGGACCAGACGCATACGCTGGGTGGGTATAATGTCGGCGCCGGACTCGATTACGCGCTCTCGCGCAACGTCACCGGTCGCGTCGAATACGTCTTCGACCACTACGGTAACACGACGTTCGTTCCGACCGATACGTTCTTCTCGCACCGTGCGTTTACGAACATCCAAGCAAACACGTACCGCGCGAGTCTGAACTTTCGCCTCTAAGGGCTACCAAATACCGAGCATTGCCTTCACGTCGTCTGACGCCATAGTCGCCGGATCCCAAGGCGGCGTGAAGGTGATCTCCGCCTTCGCGGATTTCACTCCCGCGACGGAAAGCACGCGGTCCTCGACGGATTTCTTGAAGAGTGGTCCGACCGGGCACATCGGCGAGGTCAGCGTCATGATCACGGTGACGTTCTCGCCGTTCTCGCCCTCCACGACGACGTCGTAGACTAAGCCGAGATCGAGGATCCCGAGGTCTAGCTCGGGGTCCTTCACGTCGACGAGCGCGCTGCGGATCTCTTCGGGTGTTGGCATACCGGCTCACTCTTGGAGCCGGAGGGTCCCGATTCCCCGTGCCCTAATGAGGTGGGGCATGCGGAAAACGATCGTGGTCGTACCCATGCTCCTCGTGGCGCTAGCTTGCGGTACTGCTCGGGCACTCGCCGACGTTTCGGTCGCAGCCGGAGGCTGGGTCGGCACCTCGCCGGGCCAGAGCGGGGGAGCGATCATGCTCAGTACTGCCGCGTCGATCCCAGTAGTGCCGGTAGGCCTTCAGGCAACGCTGCTCGTTCCCGTAACCAGTCAAGGAGGCTACGCCATAACGGGTGAGATCCGGGGGCTCTCCGGCGGCGGATTCGGCGGAGCCTACGTCGGCGTGGGGGCGGGAATCGGCAATCTTGCCATCGGCCGTACGACCGGCCCCGTCGTGACCATCTTCGGCGGCAAGGGCATCGCGCCGCACGCCTCCGTAGAGTTGCGGCTCTATCAAGGGCTGCAGACCGGCGGCACGACCGCAGGCTTCCTCGGTTTCCGGTTCAGCTTGTGAGCGCGCCGGAAACCCGTGTCCCCTCGCGCGGTGTCTGGTAAAATACTCTTATGTCAATGTGGGAACCGTTCACCGAGCGTGCGAGACGCAGCATCGTGCTCGCGCAAGAAGAGGCGCAGCGTCTCGGAAATAATTACATAGGGACGGAGCACATACTGCTGGGTATCATCTCCGAGGGAGAGAGTCTTGCCGCAAAAGTGCTCGAGTCACTCGGCGTCAATTTGGCGAAGGTGCGGCAAGAAGTCGAAGCGATCGTCGGACGCGGCGGGCAGACCGTACAGCAAGAGATGGTTTTCACACCGCGCGCAAAGCGCGTCATCGAGCTTGCCTTCGAAGAAGCTCGTCAGCTGAATCACAATTATATCGGGACCGAGCACTTGCTGCTCGGGTTGATCCGCGAGGGTGAAGGCGTTGCCGCGCGCGTGCTCACGAATCTCGGGGTCGATCCCGCGAAAGTGCGCGTGCAGACGACGTCGCTGCTCGGCGCCGAAGGGCAGCCGCCGGCTCCCAAGGGCAAGGGCAAGACGCCGACGCTCGATGCGTACGGCCGCGATCTCACGCAGCTGGCCCGCGACGGAAAGCTCGATCCGGTCATCGGGCGTAACCTCGAGATCGAGCGCGTGATCCAAATTCTCTCGCGACGCACGAAGAACAATCCGGCACTGATCGGCGAACCCGGCGTCGGGAAGACGGCGATTGCCGAAGGGCTGGCGCAGCGCGTCATCAAGGGCGACATCCCGGAGCAGCTGCGCGACCGCCGCGTCATCACGCTCGACCTCGCCGGCCTCGTCGCCGGAACGAAGTATCGCGGTGAGTTCGAAGAGCGCATGAAGCGCGTCATGGACGAGATCCGTAACGCGGCAGGCGAGATCATCCTCTTCATCGACGAGCTGCACACGCTTGTTGGTGCCGGCGCCGCCGAGGGAGCGATCGACGCGAGCAACATCATCAAACCGGCGCTCGCGCGCGGCGAGCTGCAGTGCATCGGTGCGACGACGCTCAACGAGTTTCGCAAGCACATCGAGAAGGACGCTGCGCTGGAGCGACGCTTCCAGCCGGTCATGGTCGGTGAGCCGACCGTCGAGGAGACGATCGAGATTCTCAAGGGCTTACGCGATCGGTACGAGGCCCACCACAAGGTCCAGATAACCGACGAGGCGTTGGCAGCCGCCGCGCGCCTGGGCGACCGCTACATTACCGATCGCTTCCTTCCGGACAAAGCCGTCGATTTGATCGACGAAGCTAGCTCGCGCGTGCGCCTGCAGGCAACACTTCCACCTCCGGAAATTCGCGAGATCGACGCGCAACTGCGCAAGGTCATCGCCGAGAAGGAGACGGTCGTAAAGAATCAGGAGTTCGACCGCGCGGCGGCGATTCGGGAGCGGGAAGAGAAGCTGCGTCTCGAGCGCGCGCGTTTCGACCAAGAGTGGAAGGAGAAACGCGCCGCAAGCGATCGCGTGCTCAAGGTTACGGCCGATCATATTGCCGAGATCGTCGCGTCGTGGACGAAGATCCCGGTGAGTCGCCTCGCTCAGGCGGAGACCGAGAAGCTCCTCAATATGAAGGAAGAGCTGCACACGCGCGTCGTTGGACAAGAAGAAGCAATAGAGGTCGTCACGCGCGCGATTCGGCGCTCGCGAGCGGGTTTGAAGAACCCGAGCCGTCCGATCGGCTCGTTCATCTTTCTCGGCCCCACCGGCGTGGGCAAGACCGAAGTCGCGCGCAGTGTTGCGGCGTTTCTCTTCGACGACGAGGAGTCGATGGTTCGCATCGACATGTCGGAGTATATGGAGAAGTATGCGGTGAGCCGCCTCGTCGGAGCGCCGCCGGGATACGTCGGCTACGAAGAAGGTGGCCAGCTCACGGAGGCGGTACGTCGCCGGCCCTACTCGGTCGTCTTGCTCGACGAGATCGAGAAAGCGCATCCGGATGTCTTCAACCTGCTCCTACAGGTCCTCGACGACGGTCGCCTCACCGACTCTCAGGGACGACAAGTCGATTTCAAGAACTGCGTCATCATCATGACGTCGAACATCGGCGCGACCGGCATGCAGACGACGAGCGACATCGGCTTCCGACTTCAGAAGACGAGCGGCGAAGACGAGCAGCGCGCGTACCTGCGCATGAAAAACAAAATCCTCGAAGAGGTCAAGACGACGTTCCGGCCCGAGTTCCTGAACCGCGTGGACGAGGTCGTCGTCTTCCACCAGCTCACGAGAGAGCAAATTCAGCAGATCGTCGGGCTAGAGCTCGAGAAAGTGATGCGCGAGGTACGCGCGCAAGAGATGGAGCTGAAGGTCACCGAAGCCGCCAAGGCGCTGCTCGCACGGAAGGGATGGGATCCGCAGTTCGGCGCGCGACCGCTGCGCCGCGCGATTCAACGCAACGTGGAAGACGAGATTGCCGAAGAGATGCTCAAAGGCAAGTTCCAAAGCGGCGATCACATTCTCGCCGACGTCGACGCCGACGACCCGGAGAAGCTGAAGTTCACGAAGATTCCGTCGATCGAGGCGCCGCAAGCCCCGGAGCCGGCCGTAACGTAGGCGGGGCCGCCAAGCCCCCCGCGTCCCAGACCCTACCCGTCGGTGCCCGAACGGCTGCCCAACGGTAGGGAGCCTGCTGCGAAAATTGATAAAAGTTTGAGGGTGTGCGCGACATTTGGCACAGGGTCCCGATAGCTACGGCAGTATTTTTTCCTCATTACCTTGGGGGGAGACTCATGGAGCGCACGACCGAACCGAAGATCGTCCTGCTCGTTCGCCTACTCAACGCCATCGACGAGGGGCGGTACAGCTTTGAAGCGCTCAAAGACCGTGTCTGCGACGGCGGGGACCGGCGGCCTAGCACGCGGAGTCTGCGACGGTATCTCGCGATTCTCGCTGCCGCGGAGTTCCCGTGGTACTTTGACCGAGCCACGAACTCGTATCGCTTCGCCGAGGGCTACAGCCTCAAGCGGCTCCACCTCTCGAACGGCGAGCTCTTCGGGCTCGTCGCGCTACGCTCCGTCGCGCACTCGATCGGCGGCACGATCGGTGCGTCGATCGGCGAGGTAACCAAGAAGCTCGCAGGAGCCGCTGGTAACGGACGCGTCCACACGAACGGGCACCCCACGGTAGCATTCCGCCTCTCGGAGATCCGGCTCGACGAGCAAGGTGAGCGGTCTTTCGCGCTGCTCTCCAACGCGGAACGGCATTCGCGCAGCGTGCGCTTCGCCTACGTCGACAAAGACGAGAAGCGCAGCACGCGCACCGCCGACCCCTACGGCTTCGTCGTAAGCTCCGGCAGGGTCTACTGCGTTGCCTTCGACCACGCGCGCAACGACCGGCGCAGCTTCGCCGTCGATAGCGTCTCGGCGGTCCAGACGCTGGGAGAGACGTTTGTTAAGCCTCCCGACTTCAACATCGAAGCCTGGGCAGCGTCGTCGATCAGCGGCGTGCTGCACGGCTCCTCCCCCGGGCAGGTTCGCGTGCGCTTCGCGCCGCGCGTCGCCAAGGCAGCGATCGCAGCGCGCGTTGTCGCCGAACGCGACATCCAACGCTGCAGCGACGGCTCTGCGGAGATCGTTTTCCACGTCGACGACGTAGACGAGCTCGTGCGCTGGGTGCTCGGCTGGGGCGATCAAGCCGAAGTATTGGAACCGGCGGATGTACGCGCCCGTATCTCGACGCTGGCCGAGTCGATATCTTTGAAGTACCGATAGCCTGCGGCCATCAGCGCGCGCCCACAAAAGCAAGAGCCGCAGAGGCGAAGCCTCCACGGCTCTCGACGTATTCGCTCACCGATGCTCGCTCGTTTGGCCCCCGGGTGGAAGACCCCACAGCGCCGCTCCGGCGGTTTGGCCTCTCGGCCGCGACTGATACGCTCGTCGCACTTCGTTTTACCGAAGTGAATGCATGGTAGCAGGTTGAAAATAAGCATGCAAGAGCTCGATGCTCCTACCCACAAGCTCTCCACAGGATTTTTTATTTATGCACGGTGTGCTTTCCGGTTATCCACTTTTTGCCGCGCTGATCGTCATCGCGCAGTCGTTCTTCGGCAGCTTGCCGATCGACGGCATTCGCTGCGATACCGCCGAGGGCGCCGTCGAGCACGTACACGCCCATCTGCAGCTCTTCGCACGCGGACGCCAGGTCGAAATCCCGGCAGGCGTCGGTATGCCGGCCGACCGCGGCTGTCTATACTGGCTGCACACGCACGCGCCGGACGGCATCATCCACATCGAATCGCCGGTTCGCCGTACGTTCACGCTGGGGGCGTTCTTCGACATTTGGGGCGAGGGCTTGAACGCTCGTCACGCGGGCCCGCTCGAGGCCGCGCGCGGCCGGCAGTTGCGGGTAACGGTCGACGGCGCGCTCTGGCATGGCGACCCACGCGCCATCCCGCTACGCGACCACGAAGAGATCGTGATTCAAGCCGGCCCGCCCTTCGCGAGGCCAAGGCCGGCAGCGTGGTCGAACCTCTGAACTCATGAGTGTTGCCACCGAACCGGAAGTCGAGCTCGACGGTCAACATCTGACGCTCGAATGCGTCGAAGCGATCGCCGACGGCGTACCCGTACGGGTCTCGGCTACCGCGCGCGACCGCGTCGCGAAAGCGCGCACCTTCGTCGAGCGCAGCTTGCGCGACGGGGAGCCGATCTACGGTGTGACGACCGGCTTCGGACGGCTCGCAAACGTGCCGGTCGACGCCTCCGACGCGGAGCGCTTGCAGTTCAATCTCGTGCGTAGCCACGCTGCCGGAACGGGGCCGCCGCTCCAGGCCCGCGCCGTGCGGGCTGCCGGCGCGCTGCGCGTCAACGCGCTGGCGGCGGGCCACTCGGGCGTACGCCTCGAGACGCTCGACCTTCTGGTTGGATTGCTCAACCGAGGCGTCACGCCATACGTTCCTTCGCAGGGTTCGGTTGGCGCAAGCGGCGACCTCGCACCACTCGCGCACATGACGCTGACGCTGATCGGTGAGGGCGAAGCCGTGTACGACGGCGAGCGTCTTAGCAGCGCCGTCGCGCTCGAGCGCGCCGGATTGCGTCCGATCCGTCTGGGTGCCAAGGAAGGTCTCGCTCTGGTCAACGGCACGCAGGTAATGACCGCGGTCGCAGCGCTCGGCGTTCTGCGCGCGGAGCGCCTCGCGGCGGCGGCCGACGTCATCGGCGCGATGTCGCTGGAAGCGTTCCTCGGTACCGACCGCGTCTTCGACCGTCGCATCAACGCGTTGCGGCCCCACGCGGGCCAGATGCGCGTGGCGGACAACTTGCGCGCATTGCTCGAGCACTCGCAAATCGTGGAATCGCACCGCGAATGCGGGCGCGTGCAAGATCCGTATTCGTTCCGCTGCATCCCGGTCGTTCACGGCGCGGTGCGCGATGCGATCGCATACGCCCGCGGCGTCGTCGAGACCGAGGCGAACTCCGTCACCGACAATCCGCTCGTCTTCGCCGACGACGAAGAGTTTCTCTCAGGAGGCAATTTTCACGGCGAGCCCGTGGCGCTCGCGCTCGATTTTTTGAAGTTTGCGATCTCGGAGCTTGCGTCGATATCCGAGCGGCGGCTCTACTTGCTGCTCAACGGGGAGGAACGGGACCTCCCGCTCTTCTTGACCGGCCGCTCCGGCATTCAATCCGGGCTGATGATCGTGCAATATACCGCCGCCGCGCTCGTCAACGAGAACAAAGGCTTGGCGTGGCCCTCGAGCGTCGACTCGATCCCAACGTCAGCCGGGCAGGAGGATCACGTGAGCATGGGGATGACCTCGGCCAACGCGCTACCGCGCGTACTCGACAACGTCGAGGGCGCGCTCGCGTGCGAGTTGCTCGGTGCACTCGCCGCGACGGATTTTCGCCGCCCGCTGCACTCCGGCGTGGGAACGCAGGCTGCGTACGACGCCGCGCGAGAGCGAATCGCGCCGTGGGGCGACGATCGCGTTCTGGCGCCCGACATCGAGCGGGGACGGCAACTCATCGCGAGCAATGCGCTCGTGAAGGCGGCGCAGGACGCCCTCCGAGAAGAGGAACGATGAGCCTCTTGGCTGCTGCGCGCACCGTTCGCGCACCGCGCGGATCGGAGCTCTCGTGTTCGGGCTGGCCGCAGGAAGCGGCGATGCGCATGCTCATGAACAACCTCGATCCCGAGGTTGCCGAGCGTCCCCAGGATCTCGTCGTGTACGGTGGCAACGGGCGCGCCGCGCGATCGTGGGATGCGTTCGACGCCATCGTGCGCACGCTGCGGCGGCTCAAGAACGACGAGACGCTTGTCGTCCAGAGCGGCAAGCCCGTCGGCGTCTTTCGGACGCACACCCGCGCGCCGCGCGTCTTGATCGCGAACGCGAACCTCGTACCGAAGTGGGCCGACTACGCCACGTTTCGTAAGCTCGAAGCGAGCGGCTTGACGATGTTCGGCCAGATGACGGCCGGATCGTGGATCTATATCGGTACCCAGGGCATCGTGCAGGGGACGTACGAGACGTTTGCGGAGCTCGCGCGACAACACTTCGGCGGGACCCTGCGCGGCCGCGTCTCTTTGAGCGCCGGCGTCGGCGGAATGGGCGGCGCGCAGCCGCTCGCTATCACGATGAACGAGGGCGTTGCGCTGCTCGTCGACGTGGATCCGGCACGCTTACGGCGCCGCTGCGATTTGCGGTATCTCGATCGCGTTGCGGTATCGCGAGACGAGGCGTTGCGCGAAGTCGAGCGCGCCAAGCGCGACGGCGTGGCGCTCTCGGTTGGATATGAAGGCAATGCCGCCGCGGAGTTTCCGGCGCTCTACGAGCTCGGTTTTCGGCCCGACGCGGTTACCGATCAAACGTCGGCGCACGACATGCTCGACGGATACGTTCCCGTCGGCGTAACGTTGGAGGAGGCTGCCGAACTGCGCAAACGCTCTCCGGGCGAGTACGAGCGCCGCGGCCTCGAGAGCGTCGCCCGGCACGTCGAGGCGATGGTCAAATTCCAAGACGCGGGTGCCGTCGTCTTCGACTACGGCAACAACATCCGCGCGCAAGCCGAGCGCGGCGGATACGCGCGCGCGTTCGCGTTCCCCGGCTTCGTGCCGGCCTTCATCCGCCCGCTCTTCTGCCGCGGCTCGGGACCGTTCCGTTTTGCGGCGCTCTCCGGCGATCCGGCAGACATCGGGCGGCTCGACGAGGAGCTCGTGCGGCTCTTCCCCGCGGACGCATCGCTGCAGCGATGGATCGCCCTCGCGCGCGAGCGCATCGCCTTCCAAGGTTTGCCGGCGCGTATCTGCTGGCTCGGATACGGGGACCGCGCGAAAGCGGGCGTCGCGTTCAACGAGCTCGTCCGCTCCGGAGCGGTCACGGCGCCGATCGTCATCGGACGCGACCACCTCGACACCGGCAGCGTTGCCTCACCGTTCCGAGAGACCGAAGGCATGAAGGACGGAAGCGACGCGATTGCAGACTGGCCGATTCTCAACGCGTTGCTGAACACCGCCGCCGGAGCGCATTGGGTGAGTTTCCATCACGGCGGGGGCGTCGGCATCGGCTATAGCTTGCACGCGGGGATGGTTGTGGTGGCGGACGGCTCCGAAGACGCGCGCCAACGTCTCGAGTGCGTGCTCGCGACCGATCCCGGCTTGGGCGTCGTTCGTCATGCCGATGCCGGCTACGACCTCGCCGCGCAGACGGCCGATGAAAAAGGGATCGACTGGCGCCTTTGAGCCGCGCGCTATTGGTCCGCGCGCGCGAAATCGTCACGTGCGACACAACTGCGCAGCAAGGCTGCGTCACCTTCGACGACCTCGGTCTCATTGCCGATGCGGCGATTCTCGTCAAGGACGCGGCGATAGCGGCGGTCGGGCGCGACTCCGACGTCGCCGAGCTCGCGCCGCGCGACGCCGTGGAGATCGACGCCCGCGATTGCGTCGTCGTTCCGGGTTTCGTGGATGCGCACGCGCACCCGCTCTTCGCGGGAGATCGCGAAGCCGATTTCTCGGCGCGGCTACGAGGTGAAAGGCCGCCCCAAGGCATGCTCTCCACCGTGCGCAGGACGCGCGCTGCGCTGGAAGACCCGCGTGCCTTTTACGAAGACAGCGTTCGGCCGCGTCTGCGTGCGATGCTCGCACACGGCACGACGACGCTCGAGACGAAGACTGGCTACGCGCTGACGAAGGCGGGAGAGCTTGCGCTTCTCGATCTCATTGCGGCGCACCGTAGCGACCCCGACGTTCCGCGGCTCGTTGCTACGTTTCTCGGCGCGCACGCGCTCCCTCCCGAGTTCGATTCGACCGAAGAGTACATTGAGTACCTCATTGCCGAGTGCGTTCCGCACGCCAAAGAGCACGGCGCGGAGTACGCCGACGTCTTCTGCGAACCCGGCTTCTTCTCGGCCGACGAGGCGCGCCGGTATCTCGTCGCGGCGATGCAGCGCGGGCTGCGCGCTCGGATTCACTGCGACGAGATGGCCGACGGCGGAGCGGCGGCGATGGCCGCCACGCTCGGCGTCGACTCCGCCGATCATTGCAACGTCATCTCAGCCGACACGGCGCGTGCGATCGCCGGCGTCGCGGTCGTCGTCGCCTGCCCCGCAACCATCGCATTTCTCGGGCTCGAGGCGCGCGCGCCGGTGCGCCGCATTCTCGAGCAGGCCGGTACCGTTGCGCTTGCGAGCGATTTCAATCCCGGAACGTCGCCGTGTTTCAATCTCCAAACGGTCGCATATTTTGGCCGCAGCCTCTTCGGCATGAGCGCAGCACAGGCGCTCTACGGCGTGACGCGTGCCGCCGCTCGCTCGCTCCGAAAGGAGGCCGGCGTCATTTACGAAGGCGCACCGGCAGACTTGGTAGCGTTGCGTTTGGACGACGCGCGCGAGTTCGGCTGGCAGTTCGGCGGTAACCTCGCGGCATGGGTGTGCAAGGGCGGCGTATGGGAAGCGAACTGATTCGCTGCGCGCGTGCGGTCGTAGGCGGTGCGTTGCGGGAGGACTTCGGGTTCGTCGTCGACGACGGCGAGATTACCGATGCCGGCGACTTCGCGTCGGTGCGAGCGCGGCATCCGGACGCGTACGTGCGCGCTTTTCCGGTCGATCGGTTGATCGTGCCGGGCTTCGTCAACGGGCACAGCCATGCGTATCAGATCCTCCTGCGAGGATGGGCCGACGATCGTACGTTCGAGCATTGGCGCGACGACGCGCTCTATCGGGTGATACCGCAGCTCGCGCCGGAGGACGTCTACTGGGTTTTCGTTGCGGCCTTCTCGGAGATGCTGGCCGCCGGCATCACGACCGTAGCGGAGTTTTTCTATCTCAACGGGCGGGGCAACCAGCACGCAGAGGCCGCAATTCGTGCGGCGCAGCGAACCGGCATTCGCCTGATCCTCGCTCGTACGTGGATGGACGCACCGCAGGCCCCTCCGGAGTTTCGCGAGAGCATTGAGGAAGCGGTGGAGCGTACGCGCGAGCTTCGCGCCGCCTTTCCGCATGCCGGCGTCTGCGTCGCGCCGCATTCGCTCCACGGCGCGTCGGAGGCGATGCTTCGAGCCGCTGCCGAGTTCGCGCGCGAAGAAGCGTGCGACCTGCACGTGCACGTTGCCGAGACACCCGCGGAGGTTGCTCTTTCGCGCGAGCGCTACGGCGTCACGCCGGTCGTCGCGCTCGATGGGTTCGGCGCGCTGAGCGAACGCAGCGTGGCGGTCCACGCGATCCACATAACGGAGCACGAGAAAGCGCTGCTCGCCGGGCGCCACGTGCGCGTCGTGCGTAATCCGACCACGAATCTCTATCTTGGCGACGGACTCGGCGACATCGTGGGATTACTCGCTCGTGGGATCTGCGTTGGCCTTGGAAGCGACGCAAACGTCAAACCTTCGGCGATCGACGAGATGCGCGCCGCGGCGTACGAGCAGAAGGCCGCAGCGCTGGACGGCAGCGCGCTCGGCGCCGGCGCGGCGTTTCGCCTCGCCACGTCTGAGGGCGCTCGGGCCGTAGGCGTCGCGGCCGGCGACCTCCGGGCTGGGCTCGCGGCCGATTTCACGGTGCTCGACGCCTCCTCGATCGACCCGTGGTCGCCACCGGTCAACGCGCTGGTCTACCGCGGCGAGGACGCGTGGGTTCAGGCCTGCTTCGTGGCTGGGCGCCGCGTCTACACGGGCGAGGTCTCGCCGCTCGCCGTCGAGGCGCGGCGCGAGGTTGCCGCGATCGGTCGCCGGCTGCTGCTCGAATAGTATCCATGTAAGTACTTGCATTGGTGCTTGGCCTATGCTATGGTTGCGCGTGCGAGTAGGCACGACGCTATGGAAGGCAGACGTATGAGCACTAGGCTCGGAAGGAAGAACGAGCCGGCGCAGGTTGCGCTCGATTATCGCCCAGAGGATCCAAAAGGCATGCAACGTGAGGTCCGGGCCACCATCGAAAGCGGAAGAGCCTCAATCGTTCTTACCCTCGACCACCTCGAAGCGCTCGATATCGCCGGGGTGCGCGGCCTGATCGTGTTGCTGCGCAGCGCTCGGGCGGCCGGCGGCGAGCTCGCGCTACGCACGTCGAATCCGCAGATTCTACGCACGCTCGCGGTGACGGCGCTCGACAGGCTCTTCCACGTCAACCGTGCGGAGGCCATAGCGTGAGAGCCCTTGCCGTCGTCGCGGCGCTGCTCGCATGCGCCGTCCCGGCCTTCGCCTCCGCTCCGCAGCCGAACGACGCGCGCGTCGTCATCGAGGCAATGCTTGCGAGCAACCCCGCACTGATCTCCTACCGAGCGCGCGTGCACGTCGGCGTACACATGCTGAACTTTCCGTATCTGAGTCCCGTGCTGGACGGAACGACGTACTATAAGCGTCCGGGCGACTACGAAGTCGTCTTCGACAGCGTGCCATTCTATATGAAAGGCTTCTCGCGGCTCTTTGCGGATATGGGAGATGCCGCCGCGTGGCAGCGCGATCAAAACGTCGCGCTCTTGGGCACGCGGAACGTGGGTGGCCACTCGCTCCTGGTATTGCGCATGACGAAGAAGGTTCACAGCGACATTCTCGATTACACGGACGCGTACGTCGATCCGCGGACGTACGAGCTCCTGCGCATGGAATGGCACTATCGCAGCGGCGGAACGATCGTTATGACGCAGTCGTATCGCCTGCAAGCGGGTTTCGTCGTTCCCTTCGAGCAACATGCGACGATCGACATTCCGCACGTACGTGCGATCGGCGACGCCGTCTACGACAGCTACCAAGTCAACGTCGTCGTCGACGACGGGATATTCAGCAAGCACCCGTGATAGCCACGAAGACGGCATCGCCGGAGGAGACGCGCAGTCGGATCCTGTCTGCCGCCCGCGAGGTCATCGCGCGCAAGGGAAAGCGCGGTGCGACGACGCGGGAGATCGCGGAAGTCGCAGGAGTCAACGAAGGGACCCTGTTCCGGCACTTCGGGAGCAAGAGCGCGCTCATCGTGGCGGTTGTCCAGCACGTCTGCGGCGTGGTCGAGCTCAGGGACGTCGTCGCGCAGCTGCGTGGCCCGGTCGAACTGGATCTGCTCGCCGTCGGTCGCACGATGCTCGAGCGCATGGAGGCCCAAAAGGACATCATCCGTTGGTCCTTGGTCGAGGCGGAGTACGATAAGGACGTCTTTTCGTCCACCGCGTGGCGCCCGCAGCTCGCCATCCATGACGTCATGGTCGAGCTCATGCAGCGATACGTAGGCCGCGGCGAGCTCTATGGGGACCCCAAGCAGCTTGCCGCTCTCTTCATGGGGATCATATTCGTGCACGTGGTCGCTCGAGGGAAGTTTCCTGATTCCGACTTTAACGAGGACGCCGAGCGCGCGCTCCGGTTCTACATCGACGTCTTTTTGAATGGCGTACGGGCTAGCCGCGCCGAAAAAGCGTAAGCATGGAGACGCGAGAGGCGGAGCAGCGACGCGAGCACGACGGTCACGCCACGCCGGTAGCGACGGAAGAACCGGCGAGGCAGTTCCGCAAGCGCTGGATATTTATCGGACTCGGCATCGTCGTCCTTATCGTCGCGATCGTCTTCGGTGTGCCGTGGCTGAGATACATGCTCGCGCACGAGGGCACGGACGACGCACACGTGGACGCCGACGTCGTAGAGGTCACGAGCAAGATCCCAGAGCGTATCGACAGCATCCTCGTCACGACGAATCAGCACGTGACGCGCGGCCAGCTCCTGGTCGTCCTCGACGACCGTGACGAGCTCGCGCGCCTACAGCAGGCGATAGCCCAGTACGACCAAGCGCTCGCGGAGCAGCGGACGACGGTGCAGCAGGGTCACGGTGGCGTCGCGCAAGCGCGCGGGCAGGCGGCGCAAGCTGCGGCGCAAGTGGACATCGCGCTTTCGCAGCTTCCCGGAGCGCAGCAGAACTATGACAAGGCCCAGGCCGATCTGTCGCGCACGGCATCGCTCGTCGCGACGGGCGACATCCCGGGCGAGCAGCTCGACGCCGCGCGGGCAGAGGCAGCAGCGGCCTCGTCCCAGCTGCAGGCTGCGCAGAACACCGTGACGGCGGCGCGCGCGCAGGAGGACGCCGCGGCCGGCGGCGTGACGGCGGCGCAAGGCCGTCTCGCACAGGCGGCGTACGCGAGTCAGGCACAGGTCGCTAAAGCGCAGCTCGACTTGGCACTTCGCAACCTGCGTTACACGCACATCTCTTCGCCGATCGACGCGTTCGTCGGTGAGAAGAGCGTCGAAATCGGCCAGACCATCGCAGCCGGCGAAGTCCTGATGACGCTCGTACCGAGCAAGAACATCTTCATCACCGCGAACTACAAGGAAACGCAGATGGGCAACATGCACGTCGGCCAGCCCGTCGACATTCACGTGGATGCCTACCACGGCGTTGTCTTTCACGGGCACGTCGTCTCGATCAACCCGGCATCCGAGAACACCTACGCGCTCGTCCCGTCGCAAAACGCAACCGGCAACTTCGTCAAGGTGACCCAGCGCATACCGGTACGCATCTCGATCGACGACCCGCGCTCCGACATGCCGTTGCGTCCCGGAATGAGCGTCGAGACCTACGTGAAGGTGCGCTGAAGAAGTCCATGTATCGAACGCTCGCCGTCGCCGCCATCCTCGCGGCTCTTCCCGTTGCTGCCGGAGCGCAACAGAACGAACGCCTTCCTGCCCGAGCCACGATCCCGTCGCCGCCGCCCGCTCCGGCGCTGCCGCCGGTACCGAACGTCGCTCCGGGATACAGGGCGCCGAACGTGCATGCGGGCGCCGCGCGCATCGTCGGCATCGCGGCACAACCCGTCGTGGGCATCGCGCTCGGCGACGCGATCGCAATGGCGCTGCTGAAGAATCCGAACCTCGCGATCGCCGCCGGGAGTCGCCGCATCGCGTTCTACGGCATCGAGGCGGCAAAAGGCGCGTTCGACGTACGCTTTCAACTAGAGCCGGATTTCGAACGCTCGATCGCGGCGCCGCAGAACCCATTTTTCGCGGGACCGCGCTACGGCCCGGTCGTCACCGCAAGCCAGTCCGTGGCCGGTAGCGTCTCCGGCGTCCTGCCGAACGGCCAGTCATACAGCGTCAGCCTTTCGCAGACGAGAACGACGAACAACGAGATCGTCAATCTGCTCAACCCGACGTACGTAACGGCGCTTTCGTTCGTGCTGACGCAGCCGCTCTTGCGCAATGCCGGGATGAACGGGCCCAGGCGCGATGTGGAGCTATCCGTCATCAATGCGAATCAGACGCAAGAGCAGACGCTGGCGACCGTCTCCGACACGATCGGCCAAGTCGAGGACTCGTATTGGGATCTTGTCTCCGCGTGGCGGAACGTTGCGATTCAAGAAGAAGCGCTGCGCGAGGCGGTTGCCCAACAGCGCAGCACGATCCGGCTCGCGCGTAACGGCGTTGGCGCTCCCGTAGAAGCCGTCGAGTCGGGCGCGCAAGTCGATGCCGACGAAGCTGCTGTGGCGTCGGCCCTGCAGAGCGTTGCGACGGAGCAGAATCAACTCAAGAGCGAGATCGCGGCTGGACCGTCCGATCCGGTGTGGACTGCGAATCTCGTTCCGACGTCTCCGGTGTTGCGGGTGCCGCCGGCGCCGGCGCTTACGCGGCTCGTCCAGGAGGCGATGCAGAATCGGCCGGAGATCCGCCAGACGCTCGATGCGGAGCTTCAGGCCGACGTCAACGTCGCCTATGCGCGCAACCAGCTCCGTCCCCAGGTCGACCTGAAGCTGGGATACACGACGAACGGTTACGCTGGATCGCTGCTGCCGCTGACGCCGAGCAATCCGCTGTACGCCTTCGTGTGTCCGACGGCGCCGTGTACTTTCGCCGTGCCGCCTCCGCTGCTCGGGGGCGCTGGACAGTCGTACGACACGTTGCTGCAGCAGCGCTACCCCTATTGGAACGCAGGCGTGATCTATTCGTTGCCGCTGGGCAACCACACGGCACGCGCGCAGCTCGGGCAAGCGCTCGAGCAGCAGCGCGACGCGCAGATCGCGCTCCAGGCCACCGAGGAGCGCGTCGTCGTCGAGGCGCGTAACGCGCTGCAAACGTATGAGTCCGCGCTATCGCGCCTTCAGGCTGCGCGCGCGGCGCGGTATGCGAGCGAAGTCGTCTACGCGAGCGAGGTGCGGAAGTTCCGCAACGGGACCTCGACGACGTTCCTCGTTCTTCAGCGGCAAGTTCAGCTGGCGCAGAATCGTGGCATAGAGCTCCAAGCGCAGACCGACTTGAACAAAGCCGTGGTCGAACTGCAGCGCGTGAGCGGAGCGATCCTGAGCGCCAACGGCGTGAACTTGGAAACCTTGGGTTCGCGAGCCTTGCCTTAGCAGGCTGCGCCGGCGGCCTCTGCGTCCACGTACCAGAGGACGCGGCCGCCGTGCGGCACTACGGCCTGCGCGGGGTAACGTTGCGGATCGTACGGCTCTTGCCGAACGGCCTGCAACGCCGCGGCCTTCTCGGTGCCGCTGACGGCGAAGAGCACCTCGCGCGAGTTGTTAATGACCTTCGGCGTGAACGTGAGGCGCCACATTCGTACCGCGTCTGCATAGACGGCGCGCACGAGCGCGGCGTCGTCGGCGAAGGGGTTGCTGCCCGGAAAGAGCGACGCCGTGTGCGCGTCGGCGCCGAGACCGAGCATGCAGAGGTCGAGCTGCGGCGCTTCGCCGAGCGAGTCGCTCAGGTCGCGCGCGTATTCGCGCGCCGCCTGCTGGGGCTCGATCTCGCCGCGCATGCGGTGAACCTGCGCCGCCGGAATCGCGACGGCGTCGAGAAGCGTCTGCTTTGCCGTGCGATAGTTCGAGGCCAGGTCGTCGGGCGGCACGCAGCGCTCGTCTCCGAAGTACACCTGGACCGCGCTCCATGCGACCTGCGACCGGCGAGGATCGCGAGCCAAGAGCGCATAGGCGCCGCGCGGAGTCGTTCCGCCGGCTAATGCGACGGTGAAGCGGCCCCGCGCCGCAATTGCCTCACGCGCGGAGGTGACGAACGCGTCCGCAAGCCCTCGCGCGAGCAGCTCGGGCGTCCGGAAGACGTGAAGGTCGTCAGCCGCCATCGGCGGCAAGAAGGTGCCCCGCGAGGTCGAGCGACTCGCGGAAGACGGGATCGCGTTGCTCGCGCAAGATCGCGCGCTCGAGCAACGAGGCGACATCCACGTCGTGGAGCGGCGCGACGCGCGCCGGGCGCTCCTTTGTCCCGCTGACCTCGAGCGAGACCGCGTCGGTACCGCAGAGCTGCGCTTGAAAGCGCGTTGCACCCGACTCGAGCGTGATGCGCTTCACCCGGCGCGGCTGGCCCTCACGCAGAATTGCGTACGTAATCCTGCGCGCGCCGCGCTTCTGGCGGAAGCTGCGATCTCCGTCGGGCGTCCACGAGAGGCGGCTGGCGAGCCATCCCAATAGATAGCAGCCTTCGGCGTCGGAGCCGCTCGCAATCGTCACGCGGCGAAGATCGAAGAGATCCTCCACGAAGGCACGTTCGTCGAAGAAGTCGGCAACGAGCTCTTGCCACGGTGCGAGCCGCAGATAGGCGAGATCGTGAATCGATTCCACATCGCCGTTTTCGCCGCAGAATGCGACGAGATCGCGCAGCGCGCCATCGTCGTCGCGCGCGCGCGAGCTGTCGAGAAGAATCGTACGCATCTCAGGCGCGAGGCGCACGAAGCGCTCGTCGCTTGCTGTCCGCGGCGCCACCCAGAGGAGAATGCACGGCACTCCGGGCGGCAAGAGACGCGACGTGAGTGCGTGGATATTCTCCGCCGACGTTCCCCGCACGCCCACTTCGGTCCATTCGGCGTCGTCGGTCTGCTGCGAACGGCTCTCCGCGAGGCCGGCGTTGAGTAGGAGGACGCGCGACGCGTGCCGCCGTGCGAGCCGTTGCGCTCGCTCGCGGACCCACGGAACCAACTGCGGATCCTCGACGAAGACGAGCAGCGTCATGGTTGCGATGCGGACGTTGACGCTCATAGCCGCCGCCACTCCGCAAGGAGCTGGAGCGCCGTATCGGGACCTTGGCTTCCGGCGGCATAGTTGGGGAACGTGAAGTCCTTCGTGTTCTCCCACACGTCGAGCACCGGCGTGATGATCTCCCACGCGAGCTCCACCGCATCCCAACGCGTGAACAGCGTCTGATCTCCACGCATCGCGTCGGCAAGAAGGCGCTCGTACGCAGGCGGCGAGTGGAATCCGAAGCCCGTCCCGTAGTTGAAATCCATGAACACGCTGCGAATGTGGCTCTTCGGACCGGGAACCTTTGCCTCGAAGCGCAGCGCGACGCCTTCGTCGGGCTCGATCTTGATGACGAGCATGTTCGGCTCGATGGCGTCCGTCGACTCGCCGTAGAGGCGATGCGGGATCGGCTTGAACGTGACGACGATCTCCGAGATCTTTCGCGCCAGCCGCTTTCCCGAGCGTAGGTAGAAGGGAACGCCGGCCCAGCGCCAGTTGTCGATGCTCATGCGTAGCGCGGCGAACGTCTCGGTATTCGACTGCGGCGCAACGTCGGGCTCCCCGCGATAGCCCGGCACCTTCGCGCCCTCGATGATGCCCGGGCCGTACTGCCCGCGTGCCGCCATGCTCATCACGTCTTCGTGCCGCGGCGGAGCGATCGCCGAGAACACCTTGAACTTCTCGTTGCGGATGGCGTCGGCGTCGGAGCTCACCGGCGGCTCCATAGCGACGAGAGCGAGCAGGTTGAGGACGTGATTCTGGATCATGTCGCGCAGCGCGCCCGCGTTTTCGTAGTAGCTGCCGCGGTCCTCGATGCCGATCGATTCCGCCGACGTGATCTGGACCGATTGTACGTAGTTGCGATTCCAAATCGGCTCGAAGATCGTATTCGCAAAGCGCAGCGCCATGATGTCCTGCACCGGCTCTTTGCCCAAGTAATGATCGATGCGGTACACGTCGTGCTCGCCGAAGACGCGCTGCACGATCTTCTGCAGCGCTCGTGCAGAGGCGAGATCGGTGCCGAACGGCTTCTCGATGACGACGCGCGTCCAGCCCTGCTCGTTGTTGCGAGGGTCCAGATTCGCGCGTCGAAGCATCTCGATGATCCCCGGAAAGACCGAGGGCGGGGTCGCGAGATAGAAGAGGCGGTTGCCGCCGGTTCCGAAGCGCTTGTCGTTCTCTTCGAAGTGCTTGCGTAGCTCCTGAAAGTGCGTGAGCTGCTTGAAGTCGGCGGTAATGTAGCTCAAGCACTGTGCGAAGCTCTCCCAGAGTTCGCCTTGCGGTTTCGATCCATCCGGCGCGAAGGCGTCGATTTGTTGGCGGCAGTAGTCGCGAAACTCTTGGTCGCTGTACTTCGTGCGCGCGAATCCGATCAGTGCGAATCCGCTGGGAAGAATGCCCCGCAGCCGGAGCGCCCAGATCGCGGGAAGCAGCATGCGCTTGAAGAGATCGCCGCTCGCGCCGAAGAACACGATGCTGCAAGGGTCGGTGATGCGGTCGCTCTCGATACCGGCGCGCAGCGGGTTCACGCGCTCGCCGTCGCCGGTTGCAGGTGCGAGCGACGCGTCAAGCACCGGGGCGAGCCTCCGCTTTCACGGCGTGACCGCCGAACTGGTTGCGTAACGCCGCAATGACTTTGGCGCTGAACGACTCGTCCTGACGCGATGCGAGGCGCGCGAGGAGTGCGAGCGTGATCACGGGAGACGGAACGTTCTCGTCGATCGCCGCTTGCACCGTCCAGCGTCCTTCGCCGGTGTCGTCGACGTAGCCCGCGATCTTTTCGAGTTTTGGGTCCTCGTCGAACGCGCGAACCGCGAGATCGAGCAACCACGAGCGCACGACGCTTCCGTGCCGCCACACCTCCGCTACTTGGCGAAGGTCGTAATCGAACGACGATCGCGCAAGAATCTCGAAGCCCTCACCGTAGGCTTGCAGCATTCCGTACTCCACGCCGTTATGCACCATCTTGGAGAAGTGCCCGGCACCCGGACCGCCGACGTGGGCGTATCCTTGCGCGGGCGCGAGCGTTTTGAAGATCGGCTCGCACGCCGTTACGGCAGCATCGTCGCCGCCGACCATGAGACAGTAGCCCTCCTGTAATCCCCAGATGCCGCCGCTGGTCCCGGCGTCGACGAGCGAGACGCCGTGACGGCTGCAACGCTCGTACGCGTGCAAGCCTTCCTTGTAGTTAGAGTTGCCGCCATCGATCACGATATCGCCCGGGGCGAGAAGTGCGGCGAGCTGATCGATCGTGTCGTCGGTCGGTTTTCCGGCCGGTACCATCACCCAAACGATGCGCGGCGGAGCGAGCTTCGATACGAGGTCGGGCAACCCGGTCGACGCGATGGCGCCGCCCGCCGCGGCCTGCTGTACGGACTGCGCGGTACGCGCGTAAACAACTACCTCGTGGCCGCCACGAAGGAGGCGCGTCACCATATTACCGCCCATGCGCCCGAGGCCGATCATTCCAAGTTGCATCGTCTTCCCCTAGGTTCTCACGGTGAGTGCGTCGTCGACGGCAGCCTTGAACGAATGTAGTCCCCGCTCGATCTCGCCCTTGAGGCGCACGCGCGTCCCGCGTCGCCCGCGCTTATCCAGCGACTCGAGATCGCCGAGTGCTTGCGCCGCGAGCAGCGTTCGAAAGCCGACGTTCATCCCGGGAATCGCCAGGTCGTTTGGCTCGTCCGCAACGATCTGTAGGAGCACGACGCTGGGCGGACCACCCTTGTGCAGCTGGCCCGTCGAGTGGAGAAAGCGAGGCCCGAAGCCGACGGTCGTCGCGACGCGCAGCGCCTTGCGAATCGTCTCGCGCACCTCATCGAGAATTCGTACGTGCCGCTCGTTGCGCGCGACGTACGCCGTGATCGCGACGTAGTCTCCCGGGCGCACTTGCGCGAGCACGTCACGCAAACCCGTCGCTCCCGTACTCCCGGAGAGCGGCGTTAGCTCGATCTCGGCGAGCGATACGGACGCCTTGCGCTCGTCGATCTCTCCCGTGCGAGCGTACTGCTCGAGAAGCGCCTTCGTGTTGTCCTTCGATTCTTGGACGTTCGGCTGGTCGAAGGCGTCGATGTGCAGCAGCACGCCGGCTGCCGCGATCGCAACCTCCCACAGGTAGAACTGCTCGCCGAGATCGTACGCGTCGTTCATCGCGAGGCGGACGACCGGATATCCCGCGGCCTCGAGTGCGTTCAGGCGGCTCTCGATCTCGCGATCGGGGTCGGCAAGCGTCGTACCGACGTAGACGAAGAGCCGGTCGTCGCCGTACTCCTGCGGCGAGCCGAGCCGCTCTCCCTCAATGGGAACGACGCCTTTGCCCATCTTACCGGTCGACTCCGCGACGAGTTGCTCCGCCCACGCGCCGAACGCGCGCACCGCCGGATGCGTCACGATCGTAAGCTTGTCGCGACCGTTGCGCGCGAGGCCGCCGATGGCAGCCCCCAGGCGAGCGCCGGGGACGTTGCGCACGTCGACGTTCTTGTCGTTGGCATGCATCGCGCCAAGGCCGCGGTCGAGCAGCACGTTGACATCGTAACCGGCGAGCGCGGCGGGCACCACGCCGAAGGAGGAGAGCGCCGAGTAGCGACCGCCGATGTTCGCGTCGCCCGGGAAGCACGTGCGAAAACCGTTGCGGCGCGCCTCTTCGAGCAATGGCGTGCCTGGGTCGGTGATGGCGATGAAGTGCTTGCCGGCGTTTGCCGCGCCTACGCACTTGACCACCTTTGCATGGAAATAGGCGTAGAAAGCGTTCGGCTCGGTCGTCGTACCACTCTTACTCGAAATGCAGAAGAGCGTTCGCGGCAAATCGATCGACGATTCCAAATCCTCGATTTGCTGCGGGTCGGTCGAATCGAGGACGAACAGTCGCGGAAAGCGATCCGTCTTTCCGAACGTCTGCGACAACACATCCGGTGCGAGCGAGCTGCCGCCCATTCCGCATACGACGACGAAGTCGAAGGCGGTGCGAACGTCCGCAGCGCAGGATTTCAGCTCCGCGGCGCTCTCGAGCGACCGCTGCGGAATGTCCAGCCATCCGAGAGCGCGCGCGATAATCGCCGTAGCTGCCGGATCGTCGCTCCAGAGCGTTGCGTCCTTGGCCCACATCTTCTTGAGAAAGTCCTTGGAGGCGAGCTCCGCGAGCGCGTTGTCGTAGTGCGGCTGTGCCGAGCCGAGCGAGAGCGCGACGCGCTCGGCACCCGACGCGAGCTGCTTCTGCTTGTAGACGATCGCCCCGAGCAGCGCACCGTACGCATCGGAGAAGAGTTTCACGCCGTCGCTTTGCAGTTGCCGCGTCACGTCGAAGAGTGAGACGTGCGCGTCGTGCAACGCGCGCAGCGCCGCTCGTGCGCCCTGGGCGTCTCGAGAGATCGTGTTCGGCGTGACGGTGCCGTGGTCGAGCAGGGCCGCAAGCGTGTTCTCGGGCATCGTGTTCACGGTGTGCGGTGCGACCACTTCTTCGACGTACATGAGGTCGTTGTAGCTCGGATTTTTCGTCGAGGTCGAAGCCCAGAGCGGCCTCTGCACGGCGGCGCCCGCGGCTCGACACCGAGCGAACGGAGCGCCCTCGAAGATCGCGTGGAAGCGCTCGTAGGCGGTCTTGAGACCCGCGATACCGGCCTTTCCGAGCAGCGGTTCGAGATTTTTTTCGCCCTTGTCGATGCGCTCTTGGAGAAGCCTGTCGACCGCCGTATCGATGCGCGAGACGAAGACCGAGTTGACCGACGCGATGCGATCGACCGGCAGCCTCTCCGCGATGCGCCGCTCGAGGCCGCGGATGTACGCGAGGGCCGCCTTTTCGTACATTTCGGTCGAGAAGATCAGCGTAACGTTAATGTTGAGCCCGGCATACGTCGCCTCTTCGATTGCCGCAATCCCTTGCGCGGTTCCGGGAATCTTCACCATGAGGTTCGGCCGGTCGACGCGCGCCCAAAGCGCCTTCGCCATTGCGATCGTACCCGACGTGTCGTGTGCCAGCAGCGGGGAAACCTCGAGGCTGACGAAGCCGTCGTGACCGCCCTGCGCCATGAAGACCGGCGCGAAGGCGTCGCACGCGTTACGAATGTCCTCCACGGCGAGATCCCAGAAGAGTGCCTCGGCGTCGCGCTCGTTGCCGATGAGCGAACGCAGCTGCTCGTCGTAGTCGCTGCCGGTCCCGATCGCCTTTTCGAAGATCGACGGGTTGCTCGTCATGCCTCGCAGACCCATACCGATCAAACGGTCGAGTTCACCCGAGGCGAACATGCTGCGCCGGAGGTTATCGATCCAGACGCTCTGGCCGGCATCGGCGAGTTGCTGGAGCTGATTCTTCACTACTCTCCCTTTCTTTTACGAACGGCGTACCGGCAGCACGTGCTCGAGCGCGATGCGCGCGACGTTCTCAGCGGTGAAGCCGTACGCTTGCGCGATCGCCGACGCGGGTGCGGACGTTCCGAACCGATCGACCCCGAATGCGTATCCTCGGTCTCCGACGTATCGCTCCCACCCGAGCGTCGCGCCGGCTTCGATCGACATGCGCGCTCGCACGTCGCGCGGTAACACGCGTTCCTTGTAGTCGTCCGGCTGGCGTTCGAAGAGCTCCCAGGAGGGCATCGAGACGACCCTCGTATGCACCCCTTTGGCCTCGAGGATCTTCTTCGCTTCAACGGCGAGCGCTACTTCCGAGCCCGTCGCGATGAGGAGAAGCTCCGGCGTACCTTCGGCGTCTGAAAGAACGTAGGCCCCTCGCGCCACCGCCGCTTCGCGCGCGCCGAGGAACGGCAGTTTTTGGCGGGAGAAGACGAGCGCCCAAGGCCCCGTCGCCGGATCGACGCACAGCTTCCACGCTTCCAGGGCTTCGAGCGCGTCCGCAGGCCGCACGACGACGACGTTCGGGGTAGCTCTCAAGTGCGCGAGGTGCTCGATCGGCTGATGCGTCGGGCCGTCCTCACCGAGAAAGATCGAATCGTGCGTGAAGACGTAGATGACGTGAAGGTTCGTCAACGCCGAAAGACGCAGCGCCGGCTTCAAATAATCGAGAAAGTTGAAGAAGGTGGAGCAGTATGGCATCACGCCGCCGTGTAGCGCGAGCCCGTTCGATATTGCGGCCATCGCGTGCTCTCGGACGCCGTAATGGATGTTCCGGCCGCCGTAGTTGCCCGGCTCGAAATCGCCGAAACCCTTGAGATAGGTCTTTGTCGAAGGGTCGAGATCTGCAGAGCCGCCGACAAGCTCCGGCAAAGCCGTGGCCACCGCGTTCATCACCACGCCGCCGGCGTCGCGCGTCGCGATCGATCCGCTTTGCGCGTCGAACGCCGGCCACGGAATCGTCGCGGGCAGCTTCTTAGCAGCGATGCGTTCGTACGGCGTTGCCAGATCCGGGAACGCTGCTTTCCACGCATCGTAGCGGCTTTGCCACGCTGCTCGCGCCTGTCCGCCTTTCTTTGCGAGATCGGCAAAGTGCGCGAGCGCGTCGTCCGGTACGAGAAAATCGGGCTCGGTCGGCCACCCGAGCCGTTCTTTCGTCTTTCTGACGTTCTCGGGGCCGAGCGGCTCTCCGTGCGCCTGGAATGTGTCTTGCCGCGGGGACCCGTAACCGATGTGGGTGCGAATCAGGATAAAGGACGGGCGATCGGCGGCGTTCTGTGCGATCGCGAGCGCTTCGTCGACGGCCTCGACGTCGTTGCCGTGCGCCGCGTCGACGAACTGCGTATGCCAGCCGCACGCGTCAAAGCGCGCGATCTGATCGTCGGTAAACGTGACGTCGGTAGGTCCGGCGAGCGACGTTTGGTTGGCGTCGTAGAGCACCGTGAGCTTGCCCAGACGCAGGTGCCCCGCAATGGAGATTGCCTCTTGGCTGATGCCTTCCATGAGATCGCCGTCGCCCGCGATGCAGTACGTGCGATGGTCGACGATCTCGTGACCCGGGCGATTGTAGACGGCTGCGAGGTGCGCTTCGGCGATCGCGAAGCCGACGGCGTTTCCAACGCCTTGCCCGAGCGGGCCGGTTGTCGCTTCGATTCCCGGCGCGTGCGTCGCTTCGGGATGTCCGGGCGTCTTGCTGTCGAGCTGGCGAAAGTTTTTCAGATCGTCGAGCGATATCGGATAGCCCGTGAGGTAAAGCAGGGCGTAGAGGAGCATCGAGCCGTGGCCCGCCGAGAGGACGAAGCGGTCGCGATCGGGCCAATGCGGGTCGGCGGGATCGAAGCGCAGTCTGCGCGACCAGAGGGCGTACGCGAACGCCGCCGCACCAAGCGGCATGCCTGGGTGCCCGGAGTTGGCCTTCTGTACGGCGTCGACCGCGAGAAAGCGAATCGTGTTAATGCATAGCTCGTCAGCCGGCGAGTTCGGCACGTGGGATCTCCTCTTCGATGCTGGTATGCCCCCTCGGGATATCTACCCGCTTTTGACGTAGGGGCCTCCCGTCCGGCAGCCGTACCAGGATTCGATGGACGATCGTCAGCTTCGCGAATCCATCGAGAAGCTCTGCGCTGGCGCCGCGGACGCGCGCGGCCCTGAGGGCAGCGTCATCGACGACGTCATTGCGGGCCTCGACGAAGGTCGCATTCGCGTGGCCGAGCTCGATGCCGGCGGTGCGTGGCGCGTAAACTCGTGGGTGAAGCAAGCGATCCTGCTGTACTTTCGCCGCCGCGACGTGCAGTGGATACGCGCGGGTGACGAGCTCTGCTTTTACGATAAGCTTCCGCTGAAGACGAACTACGACGCCACGGGGGCGCGCGTCGTTCCACCGGGCGTGGCGCGGTACGGCAGCTATCTCGGTCGCGGCGTCGTGCTCATGCCCGCCTTCGTCAATATCGGCGCGTACGTTGGCGACGATACGATGGTCGACACGTGGGCGACGGTCGGATCGTGCGCGCAAATCGGAAAGGGCGTACATCTCTCCGGCGGCGTCGGCATCGGCGGCGTCCTCGAGCCGCCGCAAGCCCTTCCGGTGATCGTTGAAGACGGCGCGTTCATCGGTTCCCGGTGCATCGTCGTCGAAGGCGTACGCGTCGGACGCGAAGCGGTGCTCGGCGCGGGCGTGGTGCTGACGGCATCGACGCCAATCATCGACGTGCGCCGATCGCAAGCGCAAACGACGAAAGGCGTCGTTCCCGAGCGCGCGGTCGTGATTCCAGGAACGGTACCCAAGCGCTTTCCAGCGGGCGAGTTCGCCACGCCGTGCGCGCTCGTCATCGGCGAACGGAGCGAAGCGACGGATCGAAAGACGTCGCTCGAGCACGCGCTCCGGGACCATGGGGTTGCCGTGTGAATCCGCGCGTCCTCGAGATTTCCGGCTCGATGATCCGCCGCGTTGCCGCGCGCAAGCGCGCGTCTTCGATCGATCTGGGGCTCGGCGAACCGTCGCTGCCGCCGAATTTCGCGCACTTCGAGGCCGCAATGGAGTTCGTGCGCGCGCGCGGCGCCCGGTATACGCCCAACGCGGGCGACCCCGATCTGCGAGCGGCGATTGCCGGGTACTACGCGTATCCGGGCCTGCGCGATGCCGAGAACGCGTGCGTTACGGTCGGGTCGCAGGAAGCGATGTACGTAACGATTGCGACGCTGCTCGATCCCGCGTCCGACGAGCTTCTCGTCGTCGAGCCGGCCTTTCCATCGTATGTGAAGATGGCGGCGTTGAACGGCATCGCCGTGCGCGCCGTCGCAATGGCCGAGCGAGACGACTTCGCCTTCGACGCGGAGCGCATCGTTCGAGCGCTCGGAGAACGCACGCGCGCCGTCGTCCTCTGCTCGCCGTGCAACCCAACAGGACGGGCGATTTCGCCGGCGCAAGCGGCGCTTCTGGCGCGTGAGCTCGAGCGGCGCGGCGCAAGCATCGCGCTGATCCACGACGAGATCTACCGCGAGCAATGTTTTGTCGAACGCGTCGATCTCGCGCGTCTCTACGCAAACACGATCGTCGTCGGCTCGCTCTCGAAGAGCAACGCGCTCACGGGCCTACGGCTGGGCTGGATTCTCGGTCCCGCCTCGTTCGTCGAGCAGGCAGTGAAAGTTCACGCGTGGATCGCTTCCTGCGCCGACGTGTTCGCTCAGCGCGTCGCGCTGCACGTCTTCGAAACGAACGCACCCGGCGAACATGCGGCGTGGTACGCGGCGCGCGTGGTGCCGACCGTCGCGGCATTGCGCGAGAGCGGCCTGCGTTTCATCGCGCCCGACGGGGCCTTCTACGCCTGCGTTGAGCTGCCCGGCACGCAGTCGTTGGAAACCGCCCTCGCGCTGGTCGACGAGGACGACGTCGTCACCATTCCCGGCATCGCGTTCGGCGCGTCTCTGGAAGGGTGGCTGCGCCTTTCATGGGTGGCGCCCGAGAACGATGTGCGCGAAGGATTGCGCCGCATCGGCGCGCGGTGCGTTATGCGCGAGGGACCAGAAGCAGCAAGCTATTCACCGCGCGGCGTTCGCGCGCCCTAGCGTGCCGGGCCGATCCAGACGCTCTGCACGTTGACGAACTCGTGGATGCCGAAGTGGGAGAGCTCGCGGCCGAAGCCGCTGAGCTTCACCCCGCCAAACGGCAGACGGGGGTCGCTCGCCACCATCCCGTTGATCCAGACGTTTCCGGCTTCCACGCGTTCCGCTAACCGCTGAGCCCGTTCGACGTCGCGCGTCCATATGTCGCAGCCGAGGCCGTACCGTGAGTCATTTGCGATGTTCACCGCGTCGGCGACGTTACGCGCGCGAATGACTGCTGCAGCCGGTCCGAAGGTCTCCTCGTCAAACATCCGCATTCCCGGCGCCACGTCCGCCACGACGGTCGGCTCGTAGAAGAAACCGGCGCGCTCGATGAGATCGCCACCGCACACGAGCCGCGCCCCGAGTTCGGTTGAGTCGTGCACTTGCCGGTGCAGCGTCTCGCGCAAATCCGCGCGTGCGCACGGACCGAGCTGCGTCGTCTGGTTCATCGGGTCGCCGATTCGCAGTGCCGTCGCCGCTGCGGCAAACGCATCGAGAAAGGCGTCGTGCACGCGTTCTTCTACGATGAAGCGCTTCGCGGCGATGCAGCTCTGGCCGTTGTTCTGAAACCGTGCCGTTACTGCGGTCGATACTGCGCTCTCCATGTCGGCGTCGGCGAGGACGATGAACGCGTCGGAACCCCCCAACTCCAGCACGCACTTCTTGAGGGCTTTCCCGGCGGCGGTTGCGACGGCGACTCCGGCGCGCTCGCTGCCGGTCAAGGTCACCGCGGCGATGCGCGCATCTCCGATGAGGCGGTCGGCGTCGTCGTCAGAGACGAGCAGCGCCTGGAGCAACGGGCCGCCGTCGAAGACGCCTGCGAAGAGCGCTTCGGTTTCGAGCGCGCAACGCGTCGTGCGCGCAGCGTGCTTGAGTAAGAGGACGTTGCCTGCCGCGAGGGCCGGAACGCCCGCGCGAAAGGTTTGCCAGTACGGAAAGTTCCACGGCATGATCGCGAGGAGCGGGCCGAGCGCTCGAAAGGCGACGTAACTCCGGGTTGCATTCGTCGGTGCCGGCTGATCGGCGAGCAGCGTCGCGGCATGCTCGGCGAAGTACTCGCAGCCGATCGCGCACTTCTCGACCTCCGCGCGCGCTTGCGCGATCGGTTTGCCCATCTCGCGCACGGCGCATTCCGCGAGACGGTCGCGTCCCTCGCGCAACCGGCCCGCGACGCGGCGCAACGTTGCCGCACGCTCTTCGAGCGGTGCGGCGGCCCACGATCGCTGAACCGCGCAGGCGCGGTCAAGCCGGCGTTCGACGTCGGGCGCGTCCGCATACGGTATGCGCTCGATGGTCTGCCCCGTTGTTGGGTTGACGGTCTCGATAACGTCCGCAAGCTCCATCGCGCTATCTTCCTGCAGTCGCCCACGGTCCGGACGGGCCGGCGTAGATTTGAATGAGACGATCCGGGTCCAGGTACGCTCGGGCGACGCGCTCGACGTCCGTCGCAGTAATATGGGCGAGCTCCTCGTTACGGTCGCGATAATACGAGAGCGGAAGATCGTACTCGGCGATCTCGAGGAGCTGCTGGGCCTGTCCGTCGGCCGAGCTCTCGGCGAGTAACGCGTCGCCGACGAGGCGTAGCTTCGCGTCTGCGAGCTCCGTTGCCGTAACAGGCTGCTCCTGAAGGCGGCGCAGCTCGCTGCGAACGAAGGTTACCGCTGACACGACGTGCTGCGGTGCCGCTTCGAGCTCGACTTGAAAGTTTCCACGGTAGCGGTCGGCGAGCAATCTGCTGCTCGCAGCATAGACGAGGCCGCGCTTTTGGCGCAACTCCTGCCAAAGGCGCGACTCGAATGCTCCGGAAGCGCCCAGGATCTGGTTGAGGACGAGGAATGCGTCGTAGTCCGGCGACGTGCGCGCGACGGCCGGCTCGCCGAGCCGTACGTAGACTTCGTTCGCTTCGGTGCCGATGTACGCGTCGGCCGCATGAGCGGCCGGAAGCGGCTCCTGGCCTACGTTCGGCGTCGGCCCGTCGCGCTTCCAGCCGGCGAAGCTGCGCTCGAAGGCCGCACGTACCTGCGCCGGCGTAACGTCGCCGACGACGGCGACGGTCGTCAAATCCGGCCGCCAATACCGCGCAACGAAGGCGAGAGCGTCCTCACGGGTGATCGACGAAATCGTCTGAGCGCTCGCGCGGCGCAGCGCCGGATCGTCGGGAGCGAGGAGATTCTGATCGTACAGACGGTCGATCGCCTGCCCGGATATCTCTTGTTCCGCAGCGACGCTGTTGGCGATCTGCCCGCGATCGCGCGAGAACCACGGCTCCGGAAACGTGGGATGCTCCTCGCCGTCCGCAACGATCGCGACGACGTTGTCGAAGTCGCGCGCCAGCCCTTTGGCGTCGAAGTTCTGCCCGAAATCGATCTGCGCGCCCATGTCGTCGATTGCCTGAAGCCGCTGGTCGTACGGGTAGCCGGCGCTGCCGTAGTCCGCGAGATCGGAGACGAGTCGGACCATTCCTTCCTCTCCGGGCGGATCGAAGGCGGGCGACGTCGCGATGCGCCCGATCATCGTAAACGTCGGTCGATCGCGCTTCTCCTGAACGATGACGCGCAAGCCGTTGGGCAGCGTGAACATCGTCGGGGACAAGGGACTGCGGGCGGTCGTCGGCGTGCGAAGCGCTCGCCGAATCGCCGCCGGTTCGATGATTGGGCCGTTTGGAACGCGCGTAGAGAAATCGTCGTTGATCGCGGTGCTCGACGTGTTGGAGACCTGGCGGTGCGGGGAAGCGTGCGGACGCAAATGTCCGACGACCGTCGGCGTTTTGAGGTAACGGCGTGCTGCCGCAAGCAGCGACTGCGGCGTGAGCGCGGCCAAGCGTGCGTCTTCGTCTCGAATGCGCTCGCCGACGATCCCGTACGTGTACCCGGCGAGATCGCCAAAGCCCTCAATCGAGTCTTCGGAGAACAGGCGCTGGGCAATCGTCACCGAGCGTGCCTGCTCGACGAGACTCGGTGAGAACCCCGTTGCAAGAACGCGGTCCATCGTCGCTTGGAAGATTCGTTGCGCCTCCTCCCCCGTATGGCCCGGGTTCAGAACCACGAAGACGTTGAGCAACCCGCCCTTGAGCTGCGTGTCGCTTTCGGCGTCGATCGTCAGTGCGACGTTCGAATCGACCAGCGCTCGATGAAAGGGCGAGCGCTCGTTCGCGATCAGCGTAGCGAGCGTGCTGATCGCGGGTTCGCCGGGCTCTGTGTCGCCGGGAACCGCATAGGCGAGGTCCAGAACTTCGAACGGAAAGGGAAACTCCGCTTCGACAACGGCGCCTCTCGCGGGCTGGGGATCGATGTAGTGGTGTGCCGGAGTTCGGCGTGCGGGGATTGCCCCGAAGTAGCGCTCCGCTTCGCGAAACACGGCTGCGTGGTCGGCGTCACCCGCGACGACCAGTGCCGCGTTGTTCGGAACGTACCATTCGCGGTAGTAGCGAGCGATATCGGCAGCGGTTGCGTGCACGACGTCGCTGCGGTTTCCAATCGGGACGCGTCCGTTCGGTTGGCCGGGATACGCGGCGGCACGAACGCGCGAGAGGAGATCGAAGAAAGGCGAACCGGCGTCGCTGTCCAGCTCCGATAGCACGGCGCCGCGCTCGATGTCCCAATCGGATTGCCGCAAGAGGGCGTACCGCATGCGGTCCGCCTCGATGATGAGCGCCACGTCGAGCTTGTCCGCCGGTAAGACGAAGTAGAACTGTGTGTAGTCGTAGTCCGTTTGTCCGTTCATCTGGGCGCCGAGGCGCTCCGTGATGTCGTCGAGCCCGCCCGCCGAGATGTGCGCCGAACCACGAAACATCATGTGCTCGAGTGCGTGTGCGAGTCCGGTCTTGCCCGGCGTTTCGTCGAGCGACCCGAAGCGATACCACATGGCGCACTCGACGACCGGCGCAGCATGGTCCTCGACGACGATCACCTGCAAGCCGTTTCTCAAGTGCGTCGTGTAGACGCCCGGATCGCCGCTGCCCGTATTCTGTTGCGCGCGCGCGCCCGAGAATGGCAATGCGAAAAGAGCTAGACAAGCGGCGAACGCCGCGGAACGAGCGATCTTCATAGCGTCGGGTCTTCAACGCCGAGGGCGTAGAGCGCTGCCGAAACAACCGCGTTTCTCGGAATGCAGCCGATCAGCTCGCTGCCCAGGATTGCGACGCCCCGGTCCGCTGCGAGCGCGGAGACGAGACGAACGATGCGGTAGAGGGGCGTCGCTCGTTCGTTCGTGACGTTGAGGGAGACTTGGACGACGTCGTCCGAACGGCGAAATGCGCGTGCGCGCAGCGTGCGAAGACCGCCACCACGCTCGCGTATCGATCTGGCGATGCTCTGCGCGACGGAGAGGTCGCCGGTCGCAAGCTCGATGTTGAATGCAACCAAGACGTTGCGGGCGCCGATCGCGATCGCACCCGCCGTCGGATGAAACGGGAGCTCGCCGGCATCGGGCGCACCGGTAGGGCGAGGCCGCACGTTCGCGAGCAAGCGCCGTTCGGGTTTTCGCGCGGCTTCCTCATAGTAGAAAGACGGAATGCGATGGAGTTGCCAGATCCGCTCGCCGGCTTCGTGCGCGATGGCGACGGCCTCTTCCATGGTCGCCTCCCCGAGCGGAACGAACGGCAGCACGTCGAGCGCGCCCATGCGCGGGTGTTCTCCGCTGTGCGTTCGTATGTCGATGCGTTCGAGCGCGACGCCCGAGACGGCAACGCCGGCATCCAGGACGCTGCGTGCGTCTCCCGCTGCGGTGATGACGCTGCGATGATGCACGGCATCGCTCGTGCGATGGAGAACGGTCGCACCGCACCGCTCGATCGCCTCGACGGCGCTGTCGACGACGCGTGCGTCCCTTCCTTCGGAGAGGTTCGGGACGATCTCGAAGAGTCGTCTCATCTCGCGCCGCTCATGCGAACGCACGGCGGAGCGCATCGTCGACGTCGCGTAGCGTCTGCGGCGACCAGATCGTGCGATACCCGAGCTTGCGCGCTTCGGACTCGCGCCGCGCCGCCGCGCTCACGGCGCGAAGCTCGCCCGAAAGGCCGAGCTCGCCGTACGCGACGGCATCCCCGCTCAGTGCGACGTTGCGAAACGACGACGCGATTGCCAGCGCAATGCCGAGGTCTGCTGCGGGCTCGACGACCCGCAGCCCGCCCGCTACGGAAACGTACACGTCGTGGTTGCCGAGTTGCAGGCCCGAGCGCCGCTCGAGAACCGCGATGATCATCGCCAAGCGTTGCTGATCGACGTTATTGGCGAGTCGGCGAGGCGTGCCGAGGGTGGTCTCACCGACGAGTGCCTGTACCTCAAGGAGAAGGGGGCGCGAGCCAAGGATCGAGGCGACGATGCAGGATCCACTCGCTCGCTCGGCGCGGTGTCCGACGAAAAGCTCCGACGGATTTTCGATCTCGCGCAGGCCGGCATCGCCCATTGCGAAGACGCAGATCTCGTCGATCGATCCAAAGCGGTTCTTGTACGCGCGCAGTATTCGGTATTCGCCGTTTGCTTCGCCTTCGAAGTACAACACGGTGTCGACGAGATGCTCGAGCAGCCTGGGTCCGGCGATCGCTCCGTCTTTGGTGACGTGCCCGACCACGAGGGTCGCGCAACCACTGCGTTTGGAGAACTCCATCAACGCATGCGTGCAATCGCGGATTTGGGTAACGCTTCCGGCATACGACTCCGACTCGGGAAGCCAAACGGTTTGGATGGAATCCACGACGAGCGCGACCGGAGCCGTACGATCGAGCTGCTCGAGGACGCCGCGTAGATTCGTTTCGCTCGCAACGAGGACGTCGGCATCGACGTTCAGGCGACGCGCTCGCAGCTTCACCTGTCCGGCCGATTCCTCGCCGCAGAGATAGACGACGGGGCCGCGCGAGCAGAGACGAGCGGCAATCTGGAGCGCCAGCGTCGATTTCCCGGCTCCCGGCGCGCCGCCGATGAGCGTCAGACTTCCCGGAACGATGCCGCCCCCGAGCAGGAGATCGAACTCCTGCAGTCCGGTTGTAATGCGCTCGACGCTCTTTTCGTCGATCGCTCGCAACGGGACGGGTGCCTCGACACGGCGCAGCGAGCGCGCCGGCTGTGCGGCGCCCACCGTAATGGGGCGCTCGTCGAAGGAGTTCCACGCTTCGCATTGCGGGCAGCGCCCGAGCCACCGAGGCGATTCGAAACCGCAGGCCGAGCAGAAGTAGATCGAGCGCGTTCGTGGCATTGCTGCATCCTTTGCCGCCGCGTCTGCCGGCGCCTAGAGGTTCCGGCTGTTCGAGTGCGCGAATGCCGCGCATCGCATGCCCGAGCCGCAAGCGCTCCATATCGCCATCGACGGACCCGCCGCGGGCGGAAAGACGACCGTCGCACGGCTCGTCGCGCAGCGGCTACATCTCCTCTATTTGGACACCGGTGCGATGTACCGCGCCTTGGCATACTTGGCGCTGCGAACGCAAACCGAGGCGGACAACGCGGCGGCGCTGCGCCGACTCTGTGAGGCCGGGTGCATCCGTGTCGAGCTCGACGTTACGGCGCCGATGGGCTTTCGCGTCTTCGCAGGGGAGACGGAGATGAACGACGCGATGCTCCAATCGAAGGAAGTCAACGCCGTCGTCTCGACGATCGCCGCCCACGCCGCGGTGCGGGATGCGATGGTGGCCGCGCAACGCGCAGTGGCGGCGCATGGGGCGGTCGTGATGGCCGGTCGCGATATCGGAACGGTTGTGCTGCCCGACGCGCGCGTGAAGATCTTTCTGACGGCGTCTGTTGACGCGCGCGTCGCACGGCGTCGCGCCCAGCTTGCGTCTGCGGGCATCGACGCGGGATCGCACCGGCTCGAAGACGAGATCGCGGAGCGCGACCGTCTCGATCGCACGAGAGCGATCTCGCCGCTCGCGCCGGCTCGAGAGGCGCACGTCATCGATTCGAGCGCGATGTCGGCCGACCAAGTCGTGGCCGAGATCGTTACGATCGTCGAGCGCGCGCGCGCGGTATGACGCTCTACGGATGTGCGAAGGTCGCCATCCACGCGGTCTCGCGCTTGGTATGGCGCGTGCGCGTCGAAGGCGCGCAGAACGTTCCCGCGGTCGGTCCGTTGATCGTCGCGTGTAACCACGTCTCGCTGCTCGATCCGCCGATTCTCGGCGCGTATTGTCCGCGTCCGCTCCGGTACATGGCGAAGCGGGAGCTCTTTACGATTCCGCTTTTCGGGCCGTTGATTCGCGCGGTCGGCGCATACTCCGTCGACCGGGAAGGCAGCGCGCTCGGGGCGGTCAAGCGCTCGATCGAGATACTGCGCTCCGGCGAAGCGATCGGAATCTTTCCCGAGGGCGGGCGCAATCCGAGCGGCGAGGCTCGCGCGCGAGAGGGTGTGGCGCTGTTGGCATCGCTGGGGAAAGCGCCCGTGATTCCCGCGGCAATCGTCGGGAGCAGCCGAGCGCTCCGCCTTCATGCGATGAAAGTCGTATTTGGACCCCCGTTGCGGCTCGACGGCGGCCGGAAAGCAACGCGTGACGAACTGGCGAAGTTCACGGCGACCGTCATGGGAGAGATCCGCGCGCTCGCAGAGGGCGTCAACCGCGTGGGGACGCCGCACGCGTGAAGATCGCGCCGCGCTCCGAAACGCCCATCTCCGAACGCGCGCTTCCATGGGCGCTGCCGGCGATGCTGTTGCTCGGCCTCGTGCTTCGCCTCGTCTACGTTCGCGCGCAAGGCTTTCCCAACGACATTGCGAGCTTCGAAGCGTGGGCGATGACGCTCGTGGCGCATGGGCCGGGGAGGTTCTACGGGTCGACGAGCTTCCTGGACTATCCGCCGGGATATTTCTACATTCTCGGAATGGTCGGAGCGTTCTGGGCGCAGTTTTTCAGCGCGCACGACGCCGGGTACGGCGTGCTCTCCGTGCTCGTCAAGCTTCCGGCGATCGCGTTCGATCTGGCGCTCGGCACGCTGCTGTATGCTCTCGTGCGGCGATTCGCCTCGCGGACGGTGGCGCTCGCAGCGGCGGCGTTCTATCTGTTCAATCCTGCGATCGTCTTCGTCTCGGCCCTCTGGGGACAGGTCGATTCGATCGCGTGCTTCTTCGCGCTGCTCGGCACCTACGCGCTCTTGCGCAGCGACGATTTCGAGATGCCGCGACCTGCGACGCTCTGGATCGTCTGCGGATGGCTCTCGCTGGCGTATTCGCTGCTCGTCAAACCGCAGGCGGCGGTGCTGCTCCCGCTCTTCATCGCGTTTGCCTTCACGAGCCGAGAGCGGCGCGATCTGCGCCTTCGCGCGACCGCGTACGGAATCGTCGCGGCCGTCTTCCTCACGGTGGTGCTCGTCGAGCCGTTCCATCCGTCGAATCCGATTGCCGCAATCGCGTGGCTGCTCGAGCGGCTGAGCTTCGGAACGAACGTCTATCCGTTCAACTCGGTCAACGCGTTCAATATTTGGGCTCTGCGCATCTGGAACGCCGGCGGCGTCTTCTGGCAGCCGGACAACGCGCGCATCCTGTTTCTCCCTCAGGCGGCGTGGGGCATCATTCTCGTCGTCGCTGCGGTCGGGCTCCTCGTGTGGCGCTACGTTCAACTGAAGACGTCGCAGGCGTTGCTCGAAGCCGCGGCGATCTCGCTCCTCGGTTTCTTTACGCTCGCGACGCGCATGCACGAGCGCTACGTCTTCGACGGCGTCGTCTTCACGATCGCGTGTCTTCCGTTCGCGCGGCGCTATCTCTGGTGCGGCATCGGATTGTCGATTGTCTTCTGGGCGAATCTCATCTACTCGTATCAATACATCGCGCTGCTGAGCTCGCATGCGCCATCGAACGTCAGCGCCTACAACCTCTGGGGACCCGTTGCGACGTTCTTGTCGCTCGCGACCGTCGTGCTGTTCTTCTATCTCGGATACGTGTTTCTCGGAAGCACGGCGCAGGAGCGCGGGATGACGCCGGCGGGGCCGCGTGCCGATTTCCTCGGGCGCGTTCGAAACTGGTTCGACCCGTACGAAGGTTTGGCGACGCTGCGCAAGCCGCTGGACTACGTCGTGATGGGCGTCCTGGGCGCGGCGACGTTCGTGCTCTCGCTCGCCATCCCGACCTGGTACTGGAAGCCGACGGAGAAAATCTTCGACGAAGTCTACTTCGCGCGCGCCGCCGAGGAGTACCTGAAAAATCTGCGGATTTACGAGAACACTCATCCGCCCCTGACGAAGCTGCTCATCACCGTTTCGACGTGGATGTTCGGCGGCTTGGCGCGCGGGGACCACTCGTGGGGATGGCGCTTCCTCGACGTCGTCTTCGGCGCGCTCGTCGTGATGCTGCTCTACGCCTTCGCCAAGCGCATTACGCGCTCGACGCTCTGGGCCGCGGTCGCGGCGGGGCTCCTCATGCTCGACGGCATGCACTACGTGCAATCGCGCATTGCGACGCCGGAAGGATTCGTCGTTTTCTTTGCGCTCGCGGCCGTGTACGCGTTCTATCGATTCTGGATCGCGTCGCAGGCGGAAGAGCGGCGGCACGTCGGCGCGAGCTGGCCGATTCTGGCGGCGGCCGCCGTCGCGTCGGTCGGCCTGGGCTTTGCCGCGATGTTCGCTCTCGACGGCGCCCAGCATTGGATCTTCCGCTGGCCGTGGTTCGTAGCGTGGATGACCTCCGGGCAGACGTCGGGGCCGGGAGCGATATTCGTATGCGCGGCGTACTTCGCGTGCGGCTTCTATCTGCTCTTCCGGAACGTCGTTATCCCGGCGACGTTCGCCTCAGGTGCGCGCGAATTGACGTTTCCGGAGGGATCGGTTGCGTTGCAACGCGCGGGCGAGAGCGAAATGCACACCGTCGACGGCGGAATCGTGGGCAGGAGCGCGGTGCGTCGAGGGCAGCTCACGCAGAGCAAGGGCGGTGCGCTCGTGTATGGCGATGACGACGTCGAGATCGTCTATCGGCGCGACACCGTCGCGTACAAGACGGCGGCGGGGTCGGCAACGTACGCCGATGCTCGGATTACCGCCGGCGACAGCGTGGAGGACGGCCGCACGGCGAAGCTCTGGCTGCTCCTCTTCACGCTCGCACTCGGCGCGCTCGTCAGCTCGAAGTGGTACGGCGTCATGGGCTTCGGTGTCAGCTTCCTGCTGCTCATCCTCATCTGGCTGCAGCCGTATCTGCGTCCGAAGCGTCCAGCGCTTTGGGGTAACCCGCACGGTTTTCGCATCGACGGCGCGCTCGTCACGATTGCGTTCGTGGCGATGACGGTCTACGGCATGGTTTGGCTCCCCGACCTCATCCGGCAGGCACCCGATCCGAACGAGATCCACACTATCAACGACGTCGTTCTGCGCCAGTATGCCATGTTCGATTATCACGATCACCTGAAAGCGACGCATCCGTACTCTTCCAAATGGTTCGAATGGCCATTCGATTACGTACCTGTAGCGTACTATTACGAGGATCATCGGAGCCTCGACCGCACGCAACGCGATCCCAACAAGCAGTGCTGCATCACCGAGATCACCTCAATGCCAAACCCGCTCAATCTCTGGTTCGGCTTGATCTGCGTACCGCTGGTGGGAATCTTCGCATGGCGCGAGCGCAACAAGGGATACGCGCTGCTCGTCGTCACGTATCTGTTGCAATGGCTGCCGTGGGCGAAATCGCCGCGCCTCGCGTGGGAATATCATTTTTACGTAGACATTCCGCTCATTTGCCTTTGCAACGCAATCGTGCTGCAGCGGATCTGGCAATGGGCCAACGTTCGCGACGGGCGCACGGAGGAGGAGCGAAGCTCGGCGCTGCTCGTGGGGCGCGTCGCCGTCTTCGGCATTCTCGGCGCTATCGCGGCGGCGTTCGTTTTCTTCTTACCGGTGCTCTCCGCGTGGCCGCTCTCCTACGATGCGTGGCACGCGCGCATGTGGTTTCCCACCTGGATCATCGGCCCAGGGTAAACCTCGCCGTTGAGGCGAAGCCAAGTTAGGGAAGCTCTGAAGAAGTTCATGTATCGATCGTTTGACGCCCCGAGGATTCGGATGCGAGAAGACCGCGAGGAAGCATACCCTCAGCGATCTGTGACCGAGCGGGCGACGACGCAGACGAGCCCTCGGGGCGCAAACCCAAAGGGCAACGGCGTTTTCGCCGCAGTTCATTGTCGCTGCGTCGGTCACAGAGCGCCCGGGCTATGCTTCCTCCTCGCTCCTCGATCCGCGGCGAAAATGCTCGTTGCGCTCGGTGCAGCAACTTCTCCGGAGCTTCCCTAGATGTCCGGCCATTCGAAGTTCCATAATATCCGGCTGCGCAAGGGAAAAGCGGACGCACAGCGCGGCGCGTTGTTCACCAAGTTGAGCAAAGAGATCATCGTTGCGGTGCGTTCGGGCTCACCCGATCCCGAGGCAAACTACCGCCTGAAAGTAGCGGTCGAAAAAGCGCGCGAGAGCAACATGCCGCAGGAGAACATCAAACGCGCGATCGCGCGGGCATCCGGTCAGGCCGATGCGGCGCAGATCGAAGAACTGCGCTACGAAGGCTACGGCCCGCACGGCCTTGCGGTCGTCGTGGACGCTGCGACCGACAATCGCAATCGTACCGCGGCCGAGCTGCGCTTTGTGTTTTCGAAGCACGGCGGATCGCTCGGCGAGAGCGGCAGCGTTGGATGGATGTTCGATCCGGTCGGCATTCTCGACGTCGACCCGAAGGGGCGTTCGGAGGAGGGGTTGACCGAAGACGTGCTGGTTGACGGGGTTGAGGATCTCGAGTTCGACGCGTCCGGCTCGACGGTTTATACGCGGCCCGCCGCGCTTGCCTCCGCGCGCGACGCGCTGCGCGATCGCGGCGTCGCCGTCAGCGACGCGTTCCTGGGCATGCGCCCGCGCACGAAACTCGACTTGCACGGCACGGCGCTTTCGCAGGCGCTCGCATTTTTGGAGGCGCTCGACGACCACGAAGACGTCCAGCGCATGTTCAGCAACCTCGACCTCTCCGACGCCGCCGTTGCAGAGGCCCTGGCATAGCGGTGGATCACGACGAGCTGCAGCCGCTCGCACCGCTTCCTTTCGCGGAGGAGAAGCGCCGTACGTGGCGCGAGGCGTTGGGTGAGTCTCTTCCGCGAGACTGGATCTTTGCAATCGTGCTCTCGTGCTTTGTCGGTGTCGTCGTGTGGTTCGGTCACGCGATTCGCGATTTTCTCGTTCCGCCGGCAACCACGGTCACCGTCCCTTCGATGGTCGGAACGTCGCTCTTGGACGCGAGCGTGGCGCTCGCGCGTCTCGGGCTCACGATGCAGGTCGTCGAGCATCTGACGAGCGATCGGTATGCGGCCGACACGATCGTCAATCAGCAGCCTGCGGCGGGAACGCAGGTGCGTCCGGGGCGGCAGATTTCGTTCGTCGTGAGCTCGGGCATCATTGCGCGATCGATGCCGGATCTGCGTTATCAGTCGATGCGTGAGGTCGGGCTCGATCTCTCCCGCACGCATTTACAGCTCGGCAAGATCACCTACGCGCGCAGCGATATGGTTCCCGAGGGGCACGTCATCTCGCAGAGTCCCGATCCGCTCGCGAGCATCGACGAGGGCGAGGTCGTGAACCTCGTCGTTAGCCGCGGCGGCTCCGCGACGTTGCGCGTGCCGAACTTCTTGGGGATGACGATCGACGACGCGCGCTCGCTCGCGAGCCGAAGCGGCATCAAGCTCGGGCAGATCGTCTGGACGCCGCTCGGAACCTTCGGCCCGGCGCACGGCGTCGTTGCGCGGCAGAAGCCCGACCCAGGATCGCAGATCGCCCCGTTCGACCTCGTCTCGCTGCAAGTGAGTGCGGGGCCGATGGAGTCGGGATATCTCATCCGCCAGGTCCACGTGCTCGCCTCCGTTCCCGTTCCCGATCAGATTCATCCAGGACAGCAGATTCACGTGCGTCTCGTCGTTCGCGACGCGACGGGATCGTACGACCTCTACGATGCGTACGCGCAGCCTGGGCAGAAGCTCGACTTTACCGTGACGGCGCTCGGGACGTCCCTCGTCGATATGTATGCGGACAACGTGCTCGTCGGCGAAACGCGCTTCGGCGTCGAGCCCGAGCGCATCTACGGCGCGGGCGCGCGTGCAACTCCGGGCGCAAAGCCATGACGAAGCTGGCGCCGTCGATTCTTTCGGCCGATTTTGCGCGCATCGGGGAGCAGATCCTGGAGGTCGAGCGAGTGGGGGCAGATTATCTCCACCTCGATATCATGGACGGGCACTTCGTCCCGGCCATCACGTGGGGACCGAAAGTCGTTGCCGATCTCCGGCGACTCTCGCGTCTGCCCTTCGATTGTCACTTGATGGTTTCGCAGCCCGAACGCAGCGTCGACGCGTTTCGCGAAGCTGGCGCCGACGTCATCACGTTTCATTTGGAAGCGACGCCGCACGCGCAAGGCCTCCTCGCGCACATTCGCGCTTCGGGAGCGCGAGCCGGCATAGCCATTTGTCCGCAGACGCCGGTGGAGATGCTCGATGACGTTATCGACGATTGCGATCTCGTCCTCGTCATGTCGGTGAACCCAGGCATGGGCGGTCAGCGGTTCATCGCGCGCGTAATGGAGAAGCTGCGCTCCGCACGCGCGCTCATCGATCGGCGTAACCCACGTTGCGAGCTCGAGGTCGACGGTGGCGTGGGGGAGGCGAACATCCGCGACGTCGTCGGCGCTGGCGCCGATGTGATCGTCATGGGATCCGCCGTTTTCGACGGCGGGGAGCCTGGCGAGCGGCTGCGACGCCTGCGCGCGCTGCTGTGACGCTCGCGCGGATCTCCGAGGACGAGCTCGTTTCGAAGCTCCGTGCGATCGTCGATGCGACGCGGACGACGCGCGTGCGCCTTGGGATCGGCGACGACGCCGCAATGTGGCAACCGTCGCGCTCGCATCGAAGCGCGATCACGACGGATGCGCTCGTCGAAGGCGTGCATTTCACGCGCGAGACCATGGCGCCGGCGGAGATCGGGTGGCGCACGGCGGTCGCGAGCCTGAGCGATCTCGCGGCGATGGGAGCGCGTCCCGTTCTCGCGACGATCGCGCTTGGGGTGTCGCCGCAATCCGGCGTCGAGGAGCTGCTCGAGATCTATCGCGGGATCGCGCAGTGTGCGGCCGCCGCGTGCCTCGCGATCGTGGGGGGCGATGTGACGCGTTCGCCGGTGCTCTCGTTGACGATGACGGCGGTAGGAGAGGTTCGGCCCGCGCATGCGAAAACGCGCTCCGGGGGCCGCAGCGGCAACGTCGTCGCGGTAACGGGCGATCTTGGCGCAGCGCGCGCCGGCCTCGACGTGGCGCGCGGCGCCGTCTCGCTCGGCGATGCGGAACTCGAACGCGGAGCGCTTCTCGCATTTCGCCGTCCGAGCGCGCGAGTTCGCGAGGGCCGATGGCTCGCGGCGAGCGCGAGCGTGCGCGCGATGATGGACTGTTCCGACGGGCTCTCTACCGATCTCGCGCGGCTCTGCGAGGCGAGCGGGGTCGGGGCGCACCTCGATGCGGTGCCGATCGCGCCGAGCGCCCTAGCGGCGGCGCGTGCGTTGAACGAAGATGCGCTTGCCTATGCGCTTTGCGGGGGCGAGGAGTACGAGCTGATCGTCGCTATCGAGCGACGCGCCTTCTCACATCTTGCCTCGCGGTTCGCGGCGCGTTTCGGGCGCAGGCTCCACGGGATTGGCGCGCTGCGCGCCCAGCGGGGCGTCGTTCTGTCGCGCGATGGCGGAGAGGTGCCCGTGCCTCGCACGGGATGGGACCACTTCAAGGGTTAGACGGAACGCGTGACGCGCTTCGAGCGCAAGCAGGCGGTGCAGACACGCGCGGTTCGATGGGTACCGTGGTCGTCGATCTTTACCGACTGAAGGTTGGGCAGCCACCGTCGCTTCGTCTTGTTCATGGCGTGGCTGACGCGGTTGCCCGCTTTCGGGCCCTTGCCGCAGATCTCGCAAAACTTCGCCATGTGACTCCTCCCTCGAGAGGCGCTGCGCTCCGGCCCAGCCCCATAAATGCGTCGGCCGGCTCCTCGGAGCCGGACAACGACGGGATGATAACACGGGCGCCGCGGGCGCGCAACCAGGATTCGCCTAGCTCCCCCCAAAGACGGGCGTCCGTGGACGTAACCACCCTGGATGGCCGCGGATATGCCAGGTTCCTCGCGGCCGGGAGTTACTTCTTAAGGAAGTATCGTTCGGTACTCAACGATCTCAACGTCTATCCGGTGCCTGACGGAGACACCGGAACGAACATGTATCTGACGATACGTTCGGCGGCATTGGAGGCCTACACGGCGGGGGACGGGCCGGTTTCTACCGTCGCCGCCGCCGCGGCGCAGGGTGCGCTCATGGGCGCGCGCGGCAACTCGGGCGTCATTCTCTCCCAGATGCTGCGCGGCTTCGCGCATCACGTACGGCATCGCGAAACGATCGATGCCTTCGGCCTGGCCACGGCTCTGCGCGAAGCTGCGCTCGCGGCACGGCAAGCCTTACTCAAACCGGTGGAGGGCACGATCGTCTCCGTCGCCGATGCCGCTGCGGATGCGGCCTATCACCTCGCGCTGCACGAGCGCGATCTCGTTCGCTTGCTCTCGGGCGTGCTGCGCACCGCAAACGAGGCGCTCGAGCGTACGCCGGAGCAGCTTCCCGCACTCAAGGAGGCCGGCGTGGTCGATGCCGGCGGTGCCGGATTCGTCTACGTCTTGGAAGGTGCGCTGGCGTTTCTTCCGGAGGTGCGGGTGCGCGCAACCGCTTTCCCGCGCCGCCCGGTCCGCGCGCACGTCTTCACGGCGAAGCAAGACGTCGGAGAGATGCGCTATTGTACCGAGCTCGTTCTCGAGGATGCGACGTGTACGGTTCTCGATCTGCGCCGGGCGCTCGAGCCTCGGTCCGAGTCGCTGCTGGTCGTCGGCGCTCCGCCCACGATCAAAGTCCACGTGCACACCGACGAACCGGAGCGGGTCCGATCGGTCGCCGCGCGATACGGAACGCCGACGCGCGTCAAGGTGGACGACATGGAGCACCAGCACACGATGCTCCTCGTCGATCCCCCTCCGGTCGAACGTTCGATCGTCGCCGTCGTCCCGGGGCCTGGATTCGAAAAGATCGCGCGAGAGCTCGGCGCCGAAGTCACGGTGGCGGGGATGGTGAATCCGAGCGTGCGCGACCTGTTGCTCGCACTCAACAAGTGCTTGAGCGAGCGCGTCTACCTCTTTGCCAACGATGAGAACGCCGTTCCCGCCGCCACGGCGGCGGCGGCGCTCTCGGCGAAGTCCGTGCACGTCGTCCCGACGCGAGACGTCGTAGAAGGCATCAACGGGCTCATCGCCATGCGCGCCGACGCACGCCCGGGCTACGAGGCGTTGGAGCGCGCCGTCTCCGAGACGCGCAGCGCGCGGCTCTTCGTCGCGAGCAAGGACGCCGTGCTCGGCGAAACGTCGGTGGCGCGCGGTACGCCGGCGTCGATCTATCGCGGCAGGCTCTTCGCGGGCGAGACGCTCGCACAGGTCGCTCGCGACGTTATCGACGTCATGCGCTCGGGCAGAGACGGGCTCGTGACCTTGTACTATGGCGGCGGCCAACGCGAGAAGGACGCACAGCGATTGAGCGAGGAGCTTCGCGCGACGGACGCGGGAATCGACGTCGAATACTACTATGGTGGAATGAAGAACGCTGAGTATTGGATGGGATTCGATGCCTGAAGAGCGGTCGAAGCCGCGCATCGTTGTGGACGCGATGGGAGGCGATCACGCGCCGGAGGAGATTGTTGCCGGCGTTCTGCTTGCAGCCGCCGATTCGGATGCGGAGATCATTCTCACCGGCGACGAGGTGCGCGTGCGCTCGCTCCTGCGCGGCGAGGAGGGAGCGCGCATCCAGGTACGCCACGCTCCAGAAACCGTTCCGATGGATCAGCACGCGTCCCAGGCCTTGCGCTCCGCCGATCGGACCTCGCTCGGCGTGGCCGTTGCGATGCTCAAGGAAGGGACGGCCGACGCCGTGATCTCGGCTGGAAACAGTGGAGCCTTCCTCGCAATCGCGCTCGTGAAGCTACGCACGATCGAGGGAGTGGCGCGACCCGCGATTGCCACGGTCTGGCCGGGACTGAACGGTCCGACGGTTTTGCTCGATTCCGGTGCGAACGTCGACTGCCGCCCCGAATGGCTGATGCAGTTCGGCATCATGGGCTCTGCCTATGCAAAGGAAGTTCTCGGCATAGATCGCCCGCGCGTAGCGATCGTTTCCATCGGCGAGGAACGCACGAAAGGGAACCAGCAAGTGCTCGAAGCGGCAAAGCTACTCGATACGGCCCCGGTGCAGTTCATCGGAAACATCGAAGGCAAAGATCTCTTTCACAACGTCGCCGACGTCATCGTCACCGACGGATTCGTCGGCAACGTGGTGCTGAAGGCGGGCGAGGGGATCGCGTCCGATCTCGGTAACCTCCTACGGGAGACGCTGCTCGGCGGAAGTTTGTTGACGAAGCTCGGAACGATGATGCTCGCGCCTGAGCTGCGCAGGTTACGGCGTCGCTTCGACTACGAAACGTACGGTGCGGCACCGCTTTTGGGTCTGCGCGGCAACTGCTTGGTGACGCACGGTCGAGCGAGCCGCAACGCGATCAGGCATGCCATAGCGGCGGCGATCCAGGAAGTTCGCCATGACGTCGTCGGCACGATCGCCAGCCTCATCGCCCCGAACGCGAATCCGCCGAGCGCACGCTGATGTCCGTCGCCATCGTCACTGACAGCACGTCGGACATCGATCCGGCGCGAGCCGGTAGCCTCGGCGTCACCGTCGTTCCGCTCTTCGTCACATTCGGCGACCGAAGTTACCGCGACTACGTCGACTTGTCGCGCGCCGATTTCTATAGAATGTTGCTCACGGAGAGGACGCTTCCGGCCACGTCTCAACCAACGGCTGCGATGTTCGAAGAGGCTTTCGCTGCGCAGCGCGCCGACGAACTGCTCTGCATTACGATTTCCTCGCATCTTTCCGGTACAATCAACTCCGCGCAAGTCGCCGCCGGCCCCGTTAGCGGCCGGCGCGTCGAAATATTAGAATAACAGAGTGGGGCGGCGGGGTTGGGGGTCAAGGTTATGCGCACCCGCGAGTTGGCCGGCCGCGGCGCGAGCCTGGACGAGATTCTCGTCGCGCTGGACGCGCAGCGCTCGTCTCAACGACTCTACGCCTGCATCCCGGATCTGTCGCATCTTCAGCGCACCGGCCGGATCGGCCGGGCGCAGGCTGCACTCGGAACCCTGATGCGCATCGTCCCCGTACTTTCGTTCGAGAGCGGACAAGTCGTCGCAAAAGCTCAGGTTCGGACCTTCTCGCGCGCGCAGGAGGCGATGCTCGACCTCCTCCTGGCCGAGGTCGAGGAGGTCTCGCGTGCGCGATTCGTCGTCGTGCACACGAACGCGCCGGAGCTTGCAGCCGCGAACCTGCAACGGCTGCTGCAACGGCTGGACGGCGCGCATCCGCAATCGGCTGAGATTTGGGAGGCGGGACCCGTCATCGCGACCCACGGAGGGCCGGGCGCCGTGGGCATCTGCGTCGGATAACGTCCGTCGTGCCGCTCGGCGTCTACGTTCATCTCGCCTTCTGTCCGTATCTCTGCCCGTATTGCGATTTCGCGAAATGGCCCCATCGTGCGAGCGCGGCGCGACGCTATCTCGAAGCGGTAGAGAAGGAGCTCGCATCGGTGCCGGAGCGTCCAGCGGCGACGATTTTCGTCGGCGGGGGAACGCCGAACACGTACGATGCCGGGACGCTCGCCGCGCTCGTTTCGCGCGTGCGCGCACACTTTGCGAGCGATGCCCCGCAGGAAGTCACCGTCGAGGTGAACCCGGAGCTCGTTCGCCCAGGCGATTTTCCGGCATATCGCGACGCAGGCGTGACGCGCCTTTCGATCGGCGTGCAATCGTTCGACGCGCGCGAGGTGCGGGCGCTGGGCCGCAGACACGCGCTGCGCGACGTCGACCGCGCGGTAACCTGGGCCCGCGACGCGCATATTTCTTCGGTCAGCGTCGACCTCATGTTCGCCGTTCCCGGGCAGACGCCGACCTCGTGGAGAGCCTCGTTGCAGCGAGCCGTCGCGCTCGGGGTCGATCATATTTCTACGTACGGCCTCACGATCGAGGAAGGAACGCCGTACGCGCGCGCGAGAGAGCGCGAGCCGAATCGCTTTCTCGGCGATGCCGCTGAGGCCGAGCTCTACGAGCTTGCGATGGAAGAACTGGTCGCGGCCGGCTACGAGCAATACGAGATCAGCAACTTTGCGCGGCCGGGTCA